>ERZ1370068.10169-contig-889_pt1 | contig 110077 bp, 149 predicted proteins | sample MGYA00561227_ERZ1370068 | MGnify/ENA primary metagenome ERZ1370068 (study PRJEB38410, sample SAMEA6850437) | metagenome | study: Metagenomic assessment of the ecological functions of the soil: analysis of the soil microbiota associated with the...
AGCCTCACTTCGTAGAGGTGGCAGGCGACCAGGCGACCGGACTCGGGGAGTAGCTTCGGCTCCTCGCTCGAACAGCGCGGGAGCGCGTAGGGACAGCGCGGGTGGAAGCGGCAGCCGGCCGGCGGCGCCAGCGGGCTCGGCACCTCGCCGGTCAGGATGATCTCGTCGTCGCGCCGCTCGTCCGGATGGGACGGCAGCGCCGCCGAGAAGAGCGCCTGGGTGTACGGGTGCTTGGGCGACTTCGAGACGGTGTCGGCGTCTCCGACCTCCACGATCTTGCCGAGGTACATCACCGCGATCGCGTGGCTCATGTGCGCGACCGCGGCGAGGTCGTGGGCGATGAAGAGGTAAGACACGCCGAGCTGCGCCTGGAGATCGCGAAGGAGGTTCAGGATCTGGGCGCGGATCGACACGTCGAGCGCCGAGACCGGCTCGTCGAGCACGACCACCTTGGGCGAGAGCGAGAGGGCGCGCGCGATCGCGATGCGCTGGCGCTGGCCGCCCGAGAACTCGTGAGGGAACAGATCGGCCGCGCGCTCCGGCAGGCCCACCAGCTCGAGCAGGCGCAGGACGCGCTTCTTGACCTCGGCCGACGGCAGCGACTCGTTGGTGACGAGCGGCTCGATGATGATCGAGCCCACGCGCATTCGCGGATTCAGCGACGCGAAGGGATCCTGGAAGACGGCCTGCACGGAGCGGCGGTATGCGCGCAGGCTGCCGCCGTCGAGATGCCTGGAGATCCTGCCCCTCGAAGCGCATGATCCCGCCCGTCGGCCGTTCGAGCAGCAGCACCATCTTCGCCGTCGTGGTCTTGCCGCAGCCCGACTCGCCGACGAGCCCGAGGGTCTTGCCGGGGTCGATCGAGAACGAGATGTCGTCCACCGCACGGACGACCGCGACCTGGCGCGAGAAGATGCCGCGCTTCACCGGGAAGTGCTTGACGAGATTCTTGGCTTCGAGGACGGGTCCGGCCATCGGCCTCAGCCCCTCACCGGCGTTCACGGGAGCCGACAGCCAGCAGCGGCTCGTCTGGGCGTCCGCGACGCGGAACTCGGGCGGCGCCTCCGTGCGGCAGCGGTCCATGATGCTTGGGGCAGCGCGGGTGGAACGCGCAGCCCGGCGGCGGCGCCGACGGGTCCGGCGGCTGGCCGTCGATCGCGGTGAGCCGCTTGCGGCTGTCGCCGAGCCGCGGAATCGACTCGAGGAGCGCCTGCGTATACGGGTGCGCGGGCGAGTTGTAGATCTGCTTGACCGGGCCGCGCCTCGACCAGGCGTCCCGCGTACATCACCGCCACCTGGTCGCACATCTTGGCGACGATGCCGAGGTTGTGGGTGATGAAGATCAGCGCCGAGGTTGTGCGCGCGCTGGAGATCACGCAGGAGCTTCAGGTACTGCGCCTGGATCGTGAGGTCGAGGCTCGTCGTGGGCTCGTCGGCGATGAGCACCCGCGGCTCGCACGAGATCGCGATCGCCCCGACGATGCGCTGGCGCATCCCGCCGGACAGCTGGTGGGGATACTCGCGCACGCGCGTCTCCGGGCGCCGCGATGCGGACGGCCTTCAGGAGCTCCGTCGCGCGGCTCCATGCGTTTCGGCGGGCCGGCGCCCTCGTGGACGCGGATCGGCTCGGCGACCTGGTCGCCGACGGTGAAGAGCGGGTTCAGCGACGCCATCGGATCCTGCAGGATCATCGCGATCCGCTTGCCGCGGATCCGTCGCATCTCGGACTCGGACTTCTTCAGCAGGTCGACGCCCTCGAACAGGATCTCGCCCGAGACGATGCGCGCGGCGGGCGGCAGCAGTCGCAGCAGCGTACAGCGCCAGCGTCGTCTTGCCCGAGCCCGACTCGCCCACGATGCCCAGCGTCTGGCCCTGATCGAGCGACAGCGAGACGTCGTCCACCGCGCGCGTCACGCGGGTGCCGCGGGCGCTCACGTAGTGCGTCGAGAGGCCCCGAAGCTCGAGGAGCGGACCGGTCACAGCTGGCGGAGCTGCGGGTCGAACTTCACGCGAAGCCAGTCGCCCAGGAGGTTCGCCGAGAGGACCATCAGCATGATGCAGGAGCCCGGCAGCACGGTCAGCCACCAGTAGCCGGCCATCAGGCCCTTCTTGCCGTCCGCGAGCATCAGCCCCCACGCGGGCTGGGGCGGCGGCACGCCGACGCCGAGGAACGACAGCGCCGCCTCGGCGATGATCACCTGAGCCGAGCTGCAGGGTGGCCAGCACGATCGCGGAGTTGATGCACGTTGGGCAGGATGTGACGCGCGCATGATCGTCCACTTCGAGCAGCCCGCAACGACGGCCAGGCGCACGAAGTCCCGCTCCCGGACCGAGAGCACCTCGCCGCGGATGACGCGCGCGTAGCGCGTCCAGTAGACCAGCGGCGAGGATGATGATGATGTTGCACGCGCTGGGCCCGACGATGGCCGCCAGGAAGATCGCGAACGTGAGCGCGGGCAGGGCCAGCCAGGCGTCGGTGAGGCGCATGATGACCTGGTCGACCCAGCGGCCGAGATAGCCGGAGATGATGCCGAGCGCCGTGCCGATGAACCCGGCGACGATGACGACCGTGAGCCCGACGATCACGGAGATCCGCGCGCCGAAGATGAGCCGCGAGAGCACGTCGCGTCCGAGGTGATCGGTGCCGAGGAGGTGATCGATGGTGCCGCTCGCCTGCCACGCCGGCGGGCGGAAGCGGTCGCCCAGCACGCCGACCTCGGGATTGTGAGGCGCGAGCACGTTCGGCGAAGATCGCCACCAGCGATCACGGCGAGGAGGATCGCGATCGGGATGACCGGGAAGCCTTCCGCGCGGAGAGTGGCGACGCGCCAGGCAGCGTCAGGATCGCGGACGCGAGCGGCTGTTCGCGGCGGCGGTGCCGTTCATGGAGTCTCCGTCGCGCAGGAGCGCCAGCTCTCATATCTGATCCTCGGGTCGATCACGGCGTAGAGGATGTCGACCACGCAGATTGACGACGACGATCATCACGCCGCCGAGCAGGACGGTCGCCTGCACGACCGGGAAGTCGCGGAAGGCGATGCCCTCGTAGAGCAGGCGGCCGACGCCCGGCCAGGCGAACACGGTCTCCACGACGATCGCCACGTTGACCATGATCACGAGGTTGATCCCGGCCAGGGTGAGCACCGGGATCAGCGCGTTCTTGAAGGCGTGCTTGCAGATGACGAGCGCCTCCGGCAGCCCCTTCAGCCGCGCGAGCTTCACGTACTCGGAGCCGAGCACCTCGAGCATCGACGAGCGCGTGAGCCGCATGTGCGCGGCCGCGAAGTACCCAGCCGAGCGCGATGGACGGCATCACGAGGTGGAGCACGGTGCCCGATCCGGACGACGGCAGCCAGCCGAGGTAGACGGAGAAGAAGAGGATCATGACCAGCCCGACCCAGAACGACGGCATCGAGAGCCCGAGCAGCGCGAAGATCTTGCCCGCGCTGTCCCACCACTGGTTGACGCGCACCGCGCGCGATGATCCCGCGTCGGGATGCCGATGATGCAGCGAGAAGGCCATTGCCGCCGAGCGCCAGCAGCAGCGAGGCTCGGCAGCCGCGACAGGTAGAGCTCGAAGACGTCGGTGCGGTAGTAGAACGACTGGCCGAAGTCTCCGCGGACGAGATGCGCGATGAAGCTCGCGTACTGGATCCAGAGCGGCTGGTCGAGGCCGAACTGCGTTGCGAATCGCGTCGAGGTCCGCCTGGCTGGCGCCGGGCTCGGCGAGGAGCACGGCGGGATCGCCGGTGACCCGCATCAACAGGAAGATCGTCAGCGACAGGAGGAAGAGCGTGACGATCGCCAGCCCGAGCCGCTTGATGATGAATCTCTTCATCGCGTTCTGACCCTCACGTCGTGATCGTCAATGACGCTCTTCAAAAGTCGCCCTTCCGCTCCGGGCTGCACACCCGTTGTTCCGGAACGGAAGAGACCCGACCGACTGAAAAGTGTACGGATTATGCCCGATTCTGCTTCGGTGTCAATGTCCTGGCGCGTCAACGGCGGCTGAGTGAATATCCATTCGGTGAGGATGGGGTACGGCCTGGTCCGGGCGCTCGTGCGCTGGGTGCTGGCGCTCTTCTACCGGCGCATCGACGTCGTCGGCCTCGAGCACATTCCGGAATCGGGGCCGCTGATCGTCGCCGCCAACCATCAGAACGCCCTGGTCGACCCGATGCTCCCTGCTTGCGCTCATCCCGCGCCGGATGGTCGCGGTCGCCAAGGCACCCCTGTTCCGCCATCCGATCATCGGCCCGTTTCTACGGCTGCTCGGCGCTCTCCGGTCCATCGTCGCCAGGATGGCAACCCGGATCCCGGTCGAAACCGGACGATGTTCGCGGCGGCGACCGCTCACCTCGGCGCGGGCGGCGCGGTTCTCATCTTCCCCGAGGGCGTCAGCCAGCCGGAGCCGGCGCTGATGCCGCTCCGGTCCGAGCGGCGCGGATGCTGCTCGAGGCCGAGCCGGGGGCCGGAGGGCGGCTCGGCGTGGCCCTGGTGCCGGTCGGCCTGGTCTACCACGAGCCGGAACGTTTCGCGCAGGGCGCGCGTTCCTTCAGATCGGCGCGCCGTTCGTCACCGGACGACCTGGTCGCGCTGCACGCCACCGATCCCGAGGGCGCGGCGCAGCGCCTCACCGAGCGGCTGTCGGCGGCGCTCCGCCGGGAGATCGTCGAGTCGGAGGACCGCGAGACCCATCGTCTCCTGACCGCGCTCGAATCGATCGCCCGAGCCGACGCGCCGGCCGGAGCCCGTGACGCACGCGGCGCGGGCCGGAGTGGATGCGCGGGGCGATGCGTGCGTACCGGCATCTCCGCGAGCGCGAGCCGCGGCGCGTCCGTCGCTTTCGGGCCGAGGTCGAGCGCTACCTCGCGGACCTCGGACGGGCCGGACTCTCCGATCGCGTGCTCATCCGACGGTACGAGGCGGGTCCCGTGACGCGGTACGCGCTCCACGAGGGCGCGTCCCTCCTGCTGGCACTGCCGCTGGCGGCCTGGGGCATCGCGAGCCACGTCCTTCCCTATCGCCTGACGGCGCTCGTGGTGGGTCGGCTCGCGCCCGAGCCAGACGAGGAGGCGACCTACAAGATCAGTCGCGTCCGTCATCCTCTATCCCCTCTGCTGGCTCGCGGAGGGATACCTCGTGTGGCGGCTCGGCGGGCCGTGGCTCCTGGGGCTCTTCGCCGCCCTCCTGGCGCCCGGCGGATTCTTCGCGATCGCGTGGCGTGACCGCGTCCGGCGCGTGGGCCGCGACACGCTCGGCTTCCTCCGGCTCGTCCTCGATCGCGACCTTCGGCGTCGGCTGGCCGAGCGCCGGACGGTGCTCCTCGACGAGCTCGAGTCGCTGACGCGCCTGGTGCCGGCGCCGGTGCTGGCGGGGCCGGAGCGCCCGGCCCCGGAGGCGCCGCGCTAGGGAAGGTCCCGGAGCTCCGGAATGACCCAGAGGGGCTTTCGCCCCGCCGCCACGCGCTGGACGTTGTCGAACGCGTTGCGGAAGGCCTTCGCCCAGTTCTCCCACGTCGGCCCCGCCGTGTGCGGCGTGATCGTGATGTTCTCGAGGCCGAAGAGCGGGTGATTCGGCGGCCGGCGGCTCCTCCACCATGACGTCGAGGCCGGCGGCGGCGATCTGACCCGACGCCAGCGCGACCTGCAAGGCGCCGCCTCGTCCACCACGGGACCGCGGCAGGTGTTGATCAGGATCGCGCTCGCGCTTCATCATCGCGAACTCGCGCGCGCCCATCATGCCGCGGGTCGCGTCGCTGAGCGGCACGTGCAGGCTGACCACGTCCGAGGTTCGCAGGAGCTCGGGAAGAGCACGAAGCGCACGCCGAGCGCGTCCTCCGGCGTCCTCGGTCAGCCGGACGATGTCGTAGTACTGCACGTGCATGTCGAACGCCTGCGGCGCGCGCGCGCGACCTTCTTGCCGATGGTCCCGAGGCCGACGATGCCCAGCGTCTTGCCGGCCAGCTCGTACGTCCGCGTCTGCGAGAAGTCGCCGACCCGCCACTTGCCGGTGATGACGTTGTGGTGATGCCAGGCGAGCTTCTTGCGAGACGGCCAGCATGAGCATCAAGCGTGTGCTCGGCGACCGCGACCGAGTTGGCGCCGCCGTTGTTGGCGACCGGCACCCTCGCCCGTCGCGCCGCCCCGACGTCGAGGCGGTCGTAGCCGGCGCTGATGAGCTGGATGAGCTTCAGCTTGGGCGCGCCCACGATAGAAGTCTCCGCCCAGGCTCTCACGCGGCGAATCCCACGAAGTACTCGGCGTCCTTCATGGCGGCGGAGAACTCCGGCGTGCCCTGGTCGGCGACCTCGAGCTGGAACTCGCCGGGCAGGAGCGAGCGGGCGACGTCGACGAGCGCGGCCGGGAGCTTCGGGGAGAGAACGATCTTGGTCGCCACGGCTGTCTCCTTTGCGGGCTACCGGAGCTTCTTCATGTCGTCGGGAAAGTTCGACGTGAACGAGTACGACTTGACCGTACCGTTGGCGTTGAAGCGCACCGAGAGGTCCTTGCTGGTGGTGGCCGAAGCGCTCCGCTGGGCGTAGAACCAGCGCCAGGTCTGGTCGCCGTTGTCGATTCCGACCTGGTAGGGCTCGCCGAACAGCGTGAGGAGCCGCGCCTTGTCCGTCACGTCGTTCTTGATCTGGGCGGCCTCCGGCGAGGGAACTCGCGGCCGACCTGGAGCCCGGCGCACCCCGACAGGGCGAGCGCGACCACGAACGCAACGAGCGGCGTGCGCGTCACGAGCATGGCGTCCTCACGCCAGCGCCACGACCCCGGCGGCGGCGAGACGATCGATCTCGTCTCTTCGGCAGACCGAGCTCGCCGAGCACCTCGGCGGTGTGCTCGCCGAGCAACGGGGCGGGGCGCCGGATCGTGGCCGGGGTCGCTGACGCCCTGACCGGGAAAGCGAGCATGCGCGCGCGCCCGTAGCCGGGCTGCTCGACCTCGGCGACCAGACCGAGGTGCTTCACCTGAGGATCCTCGAATACCTCGTCGAACTCGTAGATCGGGCCGGCCGCCACCTGCTCGGCCTCGAACCTCTCGACCCACCCGGCGGTCGTGTCCCGGGCGAGCGACCGCTCGACGCGCGCGCGGAACTCGTCGTGATTCGCCACGCGGCTGTCGTTGGTCGCGAGCTTCGGATCGGTCGCCAGCGACTCGTCGCCGAGCGCCCGGCTGAAGCGCGCGTACTGGTCGGGGTTCATGATGACGACCTGGACCCAGCCGTCCTTGGTGCGGAACGCCTCGGCGGGCGTGAGATACGGATTGCGGTTGCCGACGCGCGGCGGCCGCTGGCCCGAGTCGAAGTAGTGAGCGACCGGGTCCGGGAGCAGCGCGAGAGTCGACGCCGAGCAGGCTCACGTCGAGGTGCTGGCCGCGTCCGGTGCGGAGCCGATGGGCGAGCGCGGCGTTCGCGACGCCGAAGGCGAGCAGGGCCGCGGCCAGATCGGCGACGGAGCCGCCGACCTTCGTGGGCGGATGCCCGGGCATTCCGGTCAGCGCCATGATGCCGCTCATGCCCTGGGCGATCGTGTTGTAGCCCGCCCGGCGCGCGTGCGGCCCGGTCTGGCCGAAGCCCGTCACCGAGACGTAGACCGCCGCCGGGTTCACCGCGCTCACGGCGGCGTAGCCCGAGCCCGAGCTTGTCGGCGACGCCCGGCAGGAAGTTCTCGACGATGACGTCGGCGCGGCGGGCCAGCTCGAAGACGAGCTGGCTGCCCTCGGGCTGCTGGAGATCGACCGCGATGCCGCGCTTGTCGCGGTTGATCGCGGCGAACGCCGCGCTCATCCCGCTGCCGCGCCAGCGCGCGCAGGTCGTCGCCGCGGCCGGGCCGCTCCACCTTCACGACGTCGGCGCCCAGGTCGGCCATGCAGCGTCGGCGCAGTACGGGACCCGCGATGACGCGCGAGAGGTCGAGGACGCGGATTCCGTCCAGCATCATCGCGCCCTCAGCCACGATCGAGGAATCCCTCCGTCATCGCGTTGACCTCGGGGATCCCGGTGCGCGCGATGGCGTTGATCCGCGCCTTGACCTCGGCCATGGCCTTGAACGGCTTCGCGGCGAGCGCGTCCGCGTACGCGCGCACCTCGCTTCGCGAGCGACGCGCCGGGGACGACTCGGTGCACGAGGCCCCACGTCTGGGCCTCGGCGGCCGAGTACCGCCGGCACTCCATGATGATCTCCTTCGCGCGCGCGGGCCCGACGAGGCGCACGAAGCGGGTCGTCGACGCGACCCCGAGCGGTACGCCGAGGTCGACCTCGGGGATCCAGAGCTGCGCTTCGGCGGCGGCCCAGCGAAAGTCGCAGGCGAGCGTCAGCCCCCAGCCGCCGCCGACGGCGTGGCCGTTGATCATGGCGATCGTCGCCTGCTCCAGGCTCTCGAGCAGCGTGTTGGCGCGCTCGAACAGCCGGCGGAACTGGCTCTTGCGCTGGCCGAACGCCTGCCCGGCGCTCCTCGGCCGACATCCCCGACTTGAGCCCGGCGTCGGCCCCCGCCGAGAACACCGGCGGCGCGCCGGTGACGATGACCACCCGCGTCGCGCCGTCGTCGCGCAGCTCCGATGAACGCCGCGGCCAGCTCGGTGAGCATCGGATCGCTCAGCGAGTTGCGCCGGTCCGGACGGTTCGAGCGTGACGGTCGCGATCGCGCCGTCGCGAGCGAGCGTGACGTTGTCGCTCATGCGCGCGGACGGTACCACAGGGCGCGCGCCGCCTCGCAACGGCGGCGGCCCTCGAGCGAGGCTCAGGCGAAGAGGCCGAGCGGGGGCGGCGCGGCGTCGAAGCCGGGGAAGAGCGGCGCGGCGGCGGACGCCGAGATGGCGCGTCGCGACCTCGGTGAACAGCGCGCGGAAGTCGGTGGTGACCGCGAGGTCGCGACCCTCGAAGCGCTGGTGCCGGCGCGAGGCCCGGGCCAGCGCCCGTAGACGCGGCCGCCGCGCACGCCGCCGCCGAGGACGAGCATGGCGGTGGCGTGACCGTGATCGGTGCCGCGGTTGCCGTTCTCGGCGACGGTGCGGCCGAACTCCGACATGGTGAGCACGACGACGTCGGCCATCCTGTCGCCGAGATCCTGGGCGAAGGCGCGCGAGCGCCGCGCCGAACTCACGGAACCGGAGCGCCAGCTGGCCGCGCTCGGCGCCCTGGCCGACGTGCGTGTCCCAGCCCTGCATGTCGGCGAACGCGACCTCGAGGCCGACGTTGGCCTTGATGAGCTGGGCGATCTGCCGCAGCGCCTCGCCGAAGCGGTCCGCGCGGATACTCGGCGCCGTTCGCCGGCGGATGCGCGAGGCGTTGGCGCTGCGGAGCATCTTCACCGCGTCGAAGGTCTCGCGGCCGGTCCCGTGCAGGAGATCGCGGACGCCCTGCTCGTAGAGCGCCTCGAAGCCCTGCGCGCGCGTTCGCGTCGGCGCCGCCGCGGACGTCGAAGCGCTCGATGGACTGCATCGAGATCGCGCCGACGTCGCCCTGGAGCGTTCGCGGGAGCGCGGGACCCATCGCGACGGCGCGGAAGGGGCGTCGTGCTTCGTCGGCCGCGCGCCGGATCGCGCGCGCCAGCCAGCCGTCCGGCGTGCTCTTCACGCCCGGCGTCCCGCTCTCCATGTAGTCCTGCGCGTCGAAGTGCGAGCGCGTCGTGTCGGGGACCCGCACGCGTGGACCAGGGCGAGCGCGCGATTCTCCCAGAGCGGCACGAGCGGCGCGAGCGCCGGATGCAGCGCGAAGAAGCCGTCGAGGTCGAGGGCGCGCTCGCTCTCGCCGCGCCTGGGCGGCTGGAGCCCGATCGAGGGTCGTATCGCGGAATAGCCGGGATCGCCGTGGGGCACCACCATGCTCAGGCCGTCCACGGCGCCGCGCTGGAACACCGCGACCAGCACCTTGCCGCGGCTTTCGGCGGCGCGAGCCGCCCGCAGGAGAAATCGCGGCGCTGCCGCGTAGGCGACCAGCGCGCATCCCGCCGGCCTTCAGGAACGTCCGTCGCGTGCGAGGTTCCGGCATGGGCGTGCTCACCTCCGCTGGAACTCCGGCGAGCCGATGACCAGCGCCGCGAGCTTGGCGACGTCCGTGTTCGCCGGCCCGCGGTCGTCCGTCGACAGCCGCGTGATCTGCGGATCGCGCGAGCTGGCGCCGCCAGGACGGCGCGCGTCGCCGGTCCCGCCTGGTCGGCCGACGATCGTGGCGAGGAGTCGGTCGAGCACGTCTACCGGCGAGCGCGGGTCGCTGCCCGGCGACCAGCGGCGCGAGATCGACCGTGACGTGCGGATAGCGTCCCGAGCGCGAGCGCGAGCGCGAAGTTCATGCGGGCCAGCAGAGCCCCGGAGTTCACCCACACCTCGGCGCGATCCGAGTAGCCCGTCGGCGGCTGGGCCAGGTAGAGCGGCTCGCCGATCTCGGCGCTGGCGCGGGCGAGCGCCAGGCCGCCCTGGGCGTCGATGCCGTCCGCCGAGCGCCCGCACCGCGCTCGCCACGAACTCGAACGGCTTCTTGATCTTGGCCCGGCTGCGCGTCCTCGCCGTGGAACTCCGCGAGACGCGAAGATCGCCCGGAGCATCGCGGGAATATCCCCGCCGCTGCTCGTGTAGGTGCCGGCGACCCGGTCCACCAGCGCGGGCGGCGGGGTGTCGAGACGAAGCGACGCGACGAGCTTGGTCGGCGACGAAGCGCGCGGTCGACGGATGGCTGCGTGAGGATCTCGATCACGCGCTCGCCGTCGTCCTGCCCGCCGCCGGCCGGGATCCGCTGACCGACGCACGACCTTCTCGCCGCCGGTCGTGCATGCGCGGCCGGAAGACGAAGCGCCCCTCGATCCGCGGGCGGTCGATCGTCCAGCCGGTGAAGCGCGCGCGCGACCTCGGTGACGTCCTTCTGCGTGTAGCCGCCGTCGACGCCGAGCGTGTGCAGCTCCATCAGCTCGCGCGCGTAGTTCTCGTTGAGCCCCGCCTTCCGGCCGCGGTTCGGTCCCGCCGGAACGACGAAGTCGGCCGGGCGCTGAGCCAGTTGTCGAGGTAGAAGAGCATCGCCGGATGGCGCGCGGTGGCGCGCACCAGGTCGGGGAACTTGCCCGAGCGCGTACGGGCGGATCGCTTCGCGCTCGTAGGCCGAGACGTACCAGCGCACGTCGCCCTTGCTGGCGAAGACGTTGAAGTGGTTGAACCAGAAATCGACCATGAGCTCTTCGAGCTGGCGCTCGCTCGTCACGGCGCGGACGACCTTCGCGGCCTGGAGCTCGGCGGCGATCCGCGCCGGGCGCTTGTCCGTCGGATACAGCGCTCCTGCATCTCCTGACCGCGACATCGTCGCCGCTGGCGATCATCTCGCCCGCAGCTTGGGATCGGGCGCGGGATACTCGCGGAGCGACTCGGAGATGGGCATGCGGAGCGTCGTCAGCTCGGCCAGAGCCGACGCTCGGTGGCGGAGTCGTCGATCGTCCGCGGGCGCAGCTGGCGGTCGATCCAGGCCGAGACACCCATCGCCCGAACGCGCTCGACATCGCCGGGCCGCGCGCCGTACGTGAGCCGACTCAGCGCGTGAATGATCTGGCGCTCACCGCTGACGCTCGGCGCCGGCGCGGTCGCGACCGGCCGCGCGGGCGCGGCGGCCGGACGGCTGGCGCCCCTGAGCGACTGGCGCGGCCGTGGCTGTCGCCGGCTTTGGCTGACGTGCACCCGCCCAGGAGGCCGAGCCGAGCGCGGCGCAGACCAGAGCGCTTCATCGTGGCGTTCACTGTGGACCGCGGCGCTGCTGCTGGCGCTGCTGGCGCAGCCGCTCGCGCTCCTCGGGTGGCATCTGCCGCCAGCGCTCGCGGATCCGCTCGCGCTCCTCCGGGGCTCATCTGGCGCCAGCGCTCCTGGTTGCGGAGCACCCGCTCGCGCTCCTCCGGGCGTCATCGACTCCCACTGGCCGAGCCGCTGCTGGATGCGGTCTCGCCGGTCTTGTGGCAGCCGCTGCCAGCGCTCGTACGCCTTCTGCAGCTCCTGGCTGACGCGCCTTGGGCAGCTCGTTCCAGCGCTGAAAGTCCTTGAGAATCTGCGCGCTTCTGGTCAGGCGTGAGCTGGCGGAAGCGCCGGTAGTTCTGGCGCGCCGTCTCCCGCTCCTCCGGGGTCATCGACTTCCAATGACGATAGTTCTCGAGCGCGCGCTGCCGTTCCTCGGGCGTGAGCCGCTGCCAGCGCTCGAGGTTCCGCTCGGCGAGCGCCCGCTCCTCCGGCGTGAGCTTGTCGAGCCCCTGGATCGCCGGCGGCGGCGTTTGGCCCCACGGCAACGTCAGGCCGCCAGGGTCAGCATGGCGCCCAGCAAGAGCAGCACCGGCAGGCCGCGGCGGGTCATCGCTCCTTCGCCTCGCTCGGAGCCGGGGTCTGGCGCGGCAGCGGTCGTCCGAGCTCGGCATCGACTCGAGGATCCGCATGCGCTCCAGAATCGGCATGCGCGTCGTAGAGCTCGCGTTCCCGGTTGAGGTCGGTTCCCTTGAGCAGGTCGAGGTCGAGCAGCATCTGGGCGTCGGGCGGCGGCTGCACGGCGCCATCGGCGGCACCCGACGCGACGCCGCCGTCCCGCTTGCCGACCGTCCCCGAGCAGCCCCAGCGCGAGCCACACGGCGCGTCGCGCGGCATCGGCTAGCTCTGGCGGTCCGAGGCAAGGCCGTCGAGGTTGCGAATGACCTCGAGATCTTCGAGGAGATCGAGCCGCTCGACGGTGCGCAAATCCTGCAGCAGGCCGAGCTCGCTGAGCCGATGACCACTTCGTCCGGGCCGATCGGATCCGCGCGGTCGGGACATCTCGCGACTGCCCCAGACCGCGACGAACAACAGGATCCCGGCGAGGCTCGCCGACAGCGCCACCGGCATGGGACGCCGCCACCAGCCGACGTGAGCGCGCCGCGCCTCGAGCTTCTCGCGAAGCTCGGCGCGATAGCGCGCCCAGTTCACCGTCGGGCGGCTGCCCGATCGCGTGCGCGAGCTTGCCGAGAAGATCCCGGAGCAGCTCGGTGTCCTGCTTGCAGTCCGGGCACTCCTCGAGATGTCGAGCGACGCGCTCGCGCTCGGCCGGCGGAGCTCCCGCTGCAGATAGGGCACCAGATCAGTATCGGGATGCCTTCGCCATGTCAGCGCTTCTCCACCGTCTTCTTCAGTGTCGCGAGCGCACGGTGCAGGTGGACGCGCACGGTCGCCTCGGAGCATTTGAGCACCCGAGCGATATCGTACGTCGCCATGTCCTCCTGCACTCGGAGCAGCACCGCCGCCCGCTGGCGCGGGGCCAGCCGATCCACGGCCGATCCCAACGCCTTCAACGTTTCCTCCCGGCTGAGCTTGTCGACCGGATCGTTGACCGGCGCCGGCTGCCGGTCGAGAATCGTCTCGGCTCGGTCGTCGTCGTCATCGCGCACCCAGAGCTTCCACCAGCTTGTGCTTGCGCTTGTGGTCCAGGCACAAGTTGACCAGGATCCGATAGAACCACGTCGAAAATTTCGACCGCCCGCCGAAAGCTCCCGGCGGTCTCGTACAGCCGGATGAAGGCCTCCTGCGAGACGTCGCGCGCGTCCTCGGCGTTGCGGAGGATCGACCAGGCGAGACGATACGCTCGCTCCTGATACCGCGACACGAGGAGCTCGAACGCCGCCTCGTCTCGCCTGGCCACGCGCTCACAGAGCGCTTCGTCCGCTGGCTCCACTCGCCTGTTGCCCCTTCGCCCTTCACCTTGTCACTCCCGACTATCGTGCGGCAAGTCTTCCCGGCTGCTACCGACTCCGCTCGTCGCGCGCCAGCTCGCGCTGATCCTGCCGAAGGTCGCGCGCGGTCGTCACGCCGATCGCGAACGTCCTCGCGCAGCTCCCGCCGATCACTCACGTAGCTCGCGCCGGTCCTGACGGACCTCGTTGGTACGTCCGGCCTTCACGTCGTGATGGAGCTCGCTGCGGTCTCCTGCCAGCTCCCGGCGATCCTGGCGGAGATCGAGGTTGTCCCCGTGCAGCTCCCGGCGGTCCTGGCGGACGTCCTGCCGGTCCTGTCTGACCCGCCCGTTCTGGGCGTCGGCGGCGCCGTAACCCAGCGCCAGCACTACCGCTCCTACGGCCATCGTCGTCAGAGGCTTCATCGGTCCCTCCGCTGCTCGGAATCTGACCGCTTAAACCACTGATTGATTGGACGCGGGCGTATCCGATCGTTTACCGCGGAGGGCCCCTAAAGGGGTCCGGTTTCCGGACGCCTGACGGACCCTTTGGTTGGCGGTGTCTCAGATGGCGAGCAGGGTGCCGGTGATGTGTCCGGAGGCTTCGCGGGCGAGCACGGCGATCGCGTCGGCAACCGCCTCGACCGGCACCCAGCCCTTCCGGTCGCTGTCCGGCATGGCGGCGCGGTTTGCAGGGGTATCCATGGTGCTGGGCAGCACGGCGTTCACCGTGATCCCGTGGGGATGCGTCTCCTGGGAGAGCGCCTGGGTGAACGCGATCGCCCCGGCCTTGGCGACCGTGTAGGCGATGAAGCCCCGGCCGGAGGCACGACCGCGCGGGAGGCGACCACGACGACTCGGCCGTAGCGGGCACCGGATCATCGCGGGAACCACCGCCCTGGTGACGCTGAAGACGCTCGTCAGGTTGAGATCGAGCATGCGCTGCCACGTCTCCGGCGTCCGTCTCGATGAGCGAGCCTCCGGCGAAGCCGCCGACACCGGCCACGAGGACGTCGATCTTGCCGCGCGCCGCGACGACACTCTCGGCGAAGGCGGTCATCGGCCTTGACGTCGATCACGTCGACGGACTGCACGATCAGGCGCTGGCGGTCCGCGGCGGCCACCCGCTGGGTCAGCCGCTCACGCTCCGCCTCGACGGCGTACGGCACGGCGACGATCGCGCCGTCGGCGAGGCGCAAGGTGACGCTGTCCAGCGCCCCGATCCCGCCGGTGACGACGGCGACGCGCCCGCAGTCATTGCGCGGACCGTGAGGCCGGCTGGACCCGGGTGGCCTGAGATGGACGCGGCGAAGCTCGCACCGGTCGTTTCGGATGTGGCGTTCGACTCTGGTTCACGGTGACGTGTACGATCATTCAGATGCGGACGACATGATCGCGGAGCGCTGGATCTCGTCGTAGCGGACCTTGCTGACGTCGAACTCTTCGAGGTTCTCGCGCAGCTTCTTGAAGGTCTGCTCGAACGAGGGCAGGGTCTTGCGCGCGCGCGTGAGCGGCGTCGTGCGCGCGAGCAGATAGTTCTTCACGTAGGGGTGGTTGATCCCGCGCTTCTTGATCTTCGCGACGGCGACGCCGAGCGCCGCGTCGGCGGCGCGCACCATGTCGGCGCGCTCCGTCCTCGAGCTCGAGGCCCTTGGGCAAGGTCTGCTTCAGGAACTTGTCGACCCGGCGGAGGATCGGCGCGAAGGCGCCCGCCGGCGAACCGCTTGTTCTCCTCGTAGAGCAGGCCGAGGGTGATGAAGTGCGGGGCCTCGAACTGCGCGGCCCACTTCTCCTCGGTGGTGTCGGGATCGTCCGTGACGAGCGCCCGGTACATCCGGATGACCTCGAGCGACTTTTCCTTGAGGTTGTGGGCCTTCTCGACGTTGAGCGGGCAGCACCTCGAAGAGCATCTCCGGCTCGACGACCAGAATCACCGGGATGAAGTCGGCCTTGAGCTTGTCGAGGACGGCGCGGCGATGATTGCCGTTCGGCGTCCAGTAGACGCCCGGCCGCGGCGAGATCGCCACGATCGGATCCACGAACCGGTCGAGACGCTTGATCGACTCGGTGAGCCGCTTGACGTGCGTCGGCGAGAGATCGCGCTGATACGGGCTCGCCTCGCACTTGGCGCGCGGCAGGAGACCGAAGATCTGCCAGTGATCGCCGACGGGCTCCTGATAGACTGCGAGAACCCGCCCGCCGTCTCGCTCGATCTGCGAGGCGAGCGCTTGCGCCGCTTTCGAGGGTTCCTTGTCAGCCATGGCTCTCGCTCCTGCGTCGGGCGTACGTTAGCAAACCTCGCGGACGGAGAACCATCCACTCCTGCCCCTGCGCGCGGTCCACTCGACCGAGCGCGGCGCGCGATAGGCGCGCTCGATGCGAAACCCCGGAGCGAACAGGCGGCGCACCTCGCGCTCGGAGACCGGAAACGGCGGGCCGGCGGCGCGCGCGCCGCATCGGAAAGAAGCACGCCAGGAGCCAGCCGCCCGGCTTCGGGATCGCGCTCATCGTGCGGACGTACTCCGCGCGCCGCCGGGGTTCGATGGCGCAGAAGCACGTGTACTCCCAGATGCCGTCGAAGGCGTGCCCGTAGTCGAGGCCCAGCGTGAAGAGGTCGCGCTCGACGAACTCGGCGGTCACGTTCGTCCGAGTCTTGGCGAGCGCGCGCGCCTCGGCGAGCGCGGTCGCGGAGAAGTCGAAGCCGACCGCGGCGTAGCCGCGGCGGGCCAGGAAGCGCACGTCGTGGCCGCGCCCGCAGCCCGGCACCGCGACGCGGCCGGGCGCGAGCGGCGTGTGATCCATGAACTCGACGAGCGGCGGCGTCGGCTGGCGAATGTCCCAGCCGCTCGCTCCGCGCGCGTACAGATCGGTCCAGAAATCCGACGTGCTCACGCTGGCCATGAGACTCCTTCCGAAATCCTCGACGGCGCGCTCGGCGCCGGCCGCGCGAAGCTCGGTCTCGGTGTGGGCGGTGCTCACGCCGATGGCCCGCATGCCGGCGCTTCGCGCGGCCCGCACGCCGACCACCGCGTCTTCGAAGACCAGACACTGCTCGGGCGCGACACCGAGCCGGCGCGGCGGCTAGCAGGTAGACCTCGGGATCGGGTTTGCCGTGCCGGACGTCCTCGGCGGCCACGACGACCTCGAAATCGGTCGCGCAGGCGCGCGCGAGTCAGGAGCGTGTCGACGTCGTGCCGCGAGGCGGAGGTGGCGACGGCGCGCGGCACGCTCGCGCGCCGCGAGCTCGGCGACGAACTCGGCGACGCCGCGAACCAGCGCCGGCCCGCCGCCGGCGAGCCGACGGTAGTGCTCCTGCTTGCGCGCCGCGAGCCGCTGCGCCTCGGCCCACGACGTCTCGCGCCCCAGGAGCAACGGCACCGCCTCGACGCTCGGGCGGCCGATGGTCAGACGCCAGTAGTCGCGCTCGGCGGGCACCACGCCCAGCTCGTCGAGGAGCGCGCGCCAGGCCGCTCGATGGTGCGCTCCGGAGTCGATCAGCACGCCGTCCATGTCGAAGATGACAGCGCGCGTCTGCCACGCCTACCGGAGCCGGTAGAGGGGCGCCAAGGTGCGGAACGTCTCGAGCGCCGCCGAGCGGTACTGCGCCTCCGTCCAGCGCGCCGCCTCGTCCGCCGACACCGCCCGCCCGAGGACGAGCTGACCGTCGCGGGTCCGCGTGAGCTCGTCGGCCAGCTCCTCGAGCTTCTCCGGCGTGAAGTCGGCCAGCGGCGACGCCGGCTCCTCGTCGTGCTCGTTCTTGAACCACGCGAGGTGCTTCACCCGCCGGAGCACCGGGCCGACCTTGGGCGCGTGCTTCTTCCACGTGCTCGCCCAGCGCCGCTTGTCGGCGTGCTCGGGGCCGATCTCGAAGAGAAAGCGCACGCAGTGACGCGAGACGGCGACCTTGAAGTGGCTGTGCTTCTTGTAGCCGCGAGCGTCGGGCCCGAAGGCGACCCACGTATCGTCCGGCGGGTTCACCGTGCGGCGCGCGTGCTGGGCGACGTGCGCGAACACTTCACCGCCGACCGAGCGACCGACCGACGACGCCAGGCTCTCGCCGAACGCACCCAGCTTTGGGCGCACGCGCGCGCGGATCTCGGTCATGCGCGGCTTGAAGCCCTTCACGTCGAAGATCCTGAAATCGCCTGCGACGAACGCTGGGGACGCCATCGGTGCTCTCCTCGGACTCAGAGGTCGACGGATCCGTCGAGAGTGGAGTCGGTCGGGTTCATCGCGAAACGAACAGATGATCGACCGTCGGCGCGTGGACGTCAACCACGTTTTGCGGCGCCTCGATTGCTCGGCGGCGTGCGACCGCGAAGGTTACTATATGAGCGCGGACCGCGAGCGTGAACGGCGACGAAAATGATTCGCGTCCTGAGCTTTGACGGCCACGCGCGCTCGGCGGTCCGCGCCAGGTCTTTCATCTCGTTCGTCACCTTCCCGGCGACGTAATTCAAGATCTCGGTCGCTGGTCCACTGGATCAGCAGTTCGCCGCGGATCTCCGACCCTCGGCATCGACCTCGCTGAAGTCGCCGTGGACACTGCCCGCGCGTTCCCTGACGCTCCGCCGCAGTCGTGCGCCTCGTCCGCGACAGCCGCGCCGACGTCGTTCACACGCATGGCAAGGGCGCCGGCCTCTATGGTCGGCTGGGCGCGAGGCTGGTCGACGTGCCCTCGATCCACACGTTTCATGGCATCCACTATGAGAGTTATTCGCGCGCGGGTCAGAACGCGTATCTGGCGCTCGAACGATGGCTGACCGGCTTCACCCATACCCTGATCAACGTTTCCGACGACGCAGGAGGCGCGAAGCCTCGCGTCTCGGGCGTGGCCCGCCCAGGGCACAGCGCCGTCGTCGTGAACGGGATCGATGTCGACGAGCTGAACGCGCGTCCGGCCAGCACGCGAGCCCAGCTTCGGGCTGATCACGACGGGCGACCAGGTTGTCGGCTGCGTCGGCGCGGCTCGATCCGGTCAAGAACCACGAAGCTCTCGTGGATGCGCTCGCCCTCGTCCGCGAGCGGCATCCAACGTCGCGCTGCTGCTCGTGGGTGAAGGGCCGGAGAAGGCCTGGATCGCGCAGCGCGCCGCCAGATTGAGCGTCCGGTCGTCTTCTGTCCTGGCGCGGTCGCGTGGAAAACCAACCCGTACTCGAGCTGCGACCTCTACGCCACCCTCATCGTCGAAAGAAGGGACTGCCGCTCGCCCCGCTGGAGGCGATGGCGTTCGAGCGCGCCGTGGTCGCGACGGGACGTTCCGGCCACCAGGACGTGGTCGACTCGAAACGACGGGCGTGCTGGCGCTGCGAGAGACGACGCGGCGGCTGGCTAGCGCGATCGAATCTGCTGCTCGACGATCCGAACGGCGCCGGCGGATGGGGCGGCGGGCGCGGACGCCGCCGCGTGCTGGAGAAGTTTACGGTGCGCACGATGGTCGCGGAGACCGCCGCGGTGTACAGAGCGGCCGCAGCGTCTCCAAGGGCTACTCGTCGATCGTGAGACGGAGGCGTGCCGCGGCGGCGCCAAGCGTCGCGGTGCGGTAGAGGAGATCGCCGACGCAACCTGCAGGCAAAGCTTGCCGGTACGCTCCCTTGTCCGCCAGCGGCCAGGTCCCGGCGAGACAGGCTTTTGCGCAGCTGCGCCGATCGTCAGGTTCGTGCAGTAGCACAGGAGCATCGAATCGACCGGCTCGCGCGATGCTCATCGGACGGCCCGACCACCGTACCGTGTCGCTTTCGGGGTGTCGGGCCGCGGGACTCGGACGGCTCGCGCGAGCCGCCCTTGCTCGGCCGTCCGCACGAACAACCCGGAGTATTTGAAGTAGGCGAGCATGCCCAGATTGCCGGCCAGCGAGATCCCGAGCAGCCACGCGCGCGGCCCCGGCCGGCGCTCGCGCTCGATGAAGATCGCGACCCAGTAGTCGACGACCGTGGTCACCAGCATCGGGATGATGAACCACCAGTGGCCGGCGAAGGCGTAGAACACGACGCTCGAGAACGCGATCCAGCGGAGCAACGGCTGGCCGCGCAGACGCAGGGCCACGACGAGGACGAGGGGCATGAAGAGGAGGAGGAACTCGAGCGAGCTGAAGAGCACGGACCTATTAGGTAGCACACGTCGGTCGGGGCGACCTACCGGTATCCGGGTGATGTTACAATCGCTGAGTGACTGATCTTTCGCTCGTGACGGGTGGCGCCGGCTTCATCGGCTCGCATCTCGTCGAGCGGCTCCTGGCCGACGGTGGTCGCGTCCGCATCCTCGACAACTTCTCGAGCGGCGCCCGGACCAACCTCGCCTTCGCGTCCAAGTACCGCCGCCAGCTCGAGGTCGTCCGCGGGGACATCCGAAATCTTTCGGTGCTGCTCCGCGCTGGCACGCGGCGCGCGCGTGATCTACCACCAGGCGGCGATGCGCTCGGTGCCGCGCTCGGTCAAGGACCCGCTCGGCGCCAACGACAACAACGTCAACGGCACGCTGCACGTGCTCGAGGCCGCGCGGCGGTGCAAGGTGCCGCGGGTCGTCTACGCGTCGTCGTCGTCGGTCTACGGCGATCGGCCGGAGCTCCCCAAGCGCGAGGATCAGCCGCCGGCGCCGCTGTCGCCCTACGCGGTGTCGAAGGCGGCCGGCGAGCAGTACGCCGCGGCTTGGACCCGTCTCTACAACGTCGAGACGGTCGGGCTCCGCTACTTCAACGTCTTCGGTCCGCGCCAGGACCCGAAATCGCAGTACGCGGCGGTCATCGCGCGCTTCATCCAGTGGGGCCTTCGCGGCCAGCCGCTCGAGGTGCACGGCGACGGCTCGCAGTCCCGCGACTTCACCTACATCGACAACGTCGTCGAGGCCAACGTGCTCGCCGGCAAGGCGCCGGCGGCGGCCGGCGAGGTCTTCAACGTCGGCTGCGGAGAGCGCGTGAGCCTGCTGGACATCATCGCGAGGCTCGAGGCGCTGCTGGGCAAGAAGCTCGAGCGGCGTCACACGCCCACGCGCGCCGGCGACGTGCCGCACACGCTCGCCGACGTCTCCAAGGCCAAGCGGCTCATCAGGGTACTCGCCGCTGGTCAACTTCGACGAGGGATTCCGGCGGACGGTCGAGTACTTCAGGTCGTCGTCAAGCGCTAGGAGGATCGTCCGATGCGGCACCTCGCCAAGCTCCTGCTCGTCGCCCTCGCCCTGCTGGTCGTGATGTCGCCCGGGACGGCACCGCGCAGCAGAACCTCGTGGTGCAGGCCGCGACCGAGCCGCCCGGCCTCGATCTGACGGCGACGCCGGCGTCCGCCACCGCGGGCGTCGTCTTCTACAACGTGCAGGAGGCGCTCGTGAAGGTCGACCGCCACGGCAAGCTGGTGCCGTGGCTCGCCGAGAAGTGGCACACCTCGGACAACAAGAACTACACGTTCTTCCTGAAGAGGGGCGTCCGCTTCCAGAACGGACGCGAGATGAAGGCCGCCGACGTGAAGTTCGTCTTCGATCGGGCGATGAACCCGGAGACCAAGCACCCGGCCGTCAAGCAGTACGAGGTGATCGCCGACATCATCGTCAAGGACGACTACACGATCACGTTCGCGCTCAAGACCACCAACGCCAATTTTCTCCTGACCATGGCACGGCAGGGCTCCGTCATCTATCCGCGCGAGGCCGTCGACACGCTCAAGAGCGAACCCATCGGCACCGGGCCTTACAAGGTCGCCGAATGGGTGCGCGGCGATCGGATCGTGCTGGCGAAGAACGCCGACTATCACGTGAAGGGGCTGCCCAAGCTCGACCGCGTCACCTACCGGTTCATCCTGGACCCGAACGCCGCGCTGGCCGCGCTCAAGGCGGGTGACGTCGACGCCACGATGTTCGGCCTGGGCCCGGAGCACATCCCAGATCTGCAGAAGGACCCGCGCTTCCAGGTGATCGTCGGCGAGACGACGAACGACGTCATCATGTCGATGAACAACTCGCGCAAGCCGTTCACCGACGTGCGGGTCCGCCGCGCCGTCACCTACGGGATCAACAAGCCCGAAGTGGTGAAAGGCGCGATGTTCGGCTTCGGCCGCGTGCTCGGAACCAACGTCGATCCGCTCAATCCGTATTTCGTCGACATGTCCGGCGCCATGCCGTACGACCCCGCGAAGGCCAAGAAGCTCCTGGCCGAGGCCGGCTACCCGAACGGGTTCGACGCGGTGCTGAAGGTCGCGCCGCAGTACTACTACACGGTGCGCACCGGCGAGGTGCTGGCCGACCAGCTCCAGAAGGTCGGCGTGAAGATCAAGATCGAGCAGATCGAGTGGGGCCAGTGGCTCTCGCGCGTGTGGAAGGACGCCGACTACGACCTGACGATCATCGGGCACGCCGAGGCGTGGGACGTCGCCAACTACGCGAACCCGAAATACTACTTCCGCTACGACAGCCCCGAGTTCCAGAAGATCTTCCAGGAATCCGAAGTCACCGTCGACGACAAGGCGCGCCGCGAGCTCTACGTGAAGATCCAGAAGAAGCTCGTCGAGGACGCGCCGGTCGTGTGGCTGTACATCCACCCCCGGCTGGTCGTGACCAAGAAGGGTCTCCAGGGCCTCTGGAAAGATCTGCCGGCCGGTGCCGGCGTCAACGATCTCTCCGAGGTCGCGTGGGTCAAGTAGCCGGGACAGCCGCCTAAGGCGTGCGGCGGTACATCGCCAGGAGGGTCGCGGCGTTCGTCGCGACCCTCCTCTTCGTCTCGGCCCTCGTGTTCGTCGTCGTCCGCGTCCTGCCCGGCGATCCCGCGCTCGTGATCATCGGCCCCGAGGGCAGCCCCGAGGCGGCGGCGCGCCTGCGCGAGGCGCTCGGATTGAACCGGCCCATCCTCGGTCCAGTACACCGAGTGGCTCACGCGCGCGGTCCGCGGCGATCTCGGCGTCTCGCTCCAGTACGACGTGCCGGTCGGGCGCCTGATCGTGAGCCGGCTCCCGGTGACCTTGCCGCTCACTCTGATGGCGGCTGCGCTCATGGCCTCGACGGCGATCCCGCTGGGGCTCTACGCCGCGCGCCGTCACCGCCGCGCCGGCGACTACGTGGCGATGGTCGTCTCGCAGATCGGGATCGCGATTCCGGGGTTCTGGGCGGGTCTGCTCCTGATCTTGCTGTTCTCGGTGCATCTGGGCTGGGTGCAGTCGGGCGGGTTCGCCGGCTGGTCGAGCGGAGTCTGGCCGGGGTGCGCTCGCTGCTGCTCCCGGCGATCGCGCTCGGATTCTTCCAGATGGCCGTCCTGGTGCGCGCCACGCGCTCCTCGGTGCTCGACGTGCTGCGCGAGGACTACGTGCGCACCGCGCGCGCCAAGGGGTGAGCGAGCTCTCGGTCCTCGCCAAGCACACCTTGCGCAACGCCTTGATCCCGATCGTGACGGTGGCCGGCCTGCAGCTCGGCCAGCTGATGGCGGGCGCGATCATCCTCGAGTCGGTGTTCGCGCTGCCGGGGCTCGGACGCCTGGCCCTCGGCGCGATCACCGCGCGCGATCTGCCGGTCGTGCAGGGCGTGACGCTCTTCGTCGCCTCGACGATCGTGCTGATCAACTTCGCGGTGGATCTCCTGTACGTCGTGCTGGATCCACGCATTCGGTATGAATAGGATGCGGCGACGGCCGCTCCGGCACTCACGTTCACGCTCGGCGTCGCGATCACGGCGCTGCTGATCGTGACGGCCGTGCTGAGCCTCGTCTACACGCCGCAGGATCCGCTCGCGATGTCGATCACCGGCCGGCTGCAGGGCCCGTCCGGCGAGCATCTCTTCGGTACCGACCAGTACGGACGCGACATCCTCTCGCGCGTGATGACGGGCACCGTCATCTCCATCGCCGTCGGCGTGATCGCCGTCGGCATCGGCGCCGCCATCGGGATCGTGATCGGCATCGCGAGCGGCTACGTCGGCGGCTGGATCGACGAGGCGTTCATGCGGCTGGTCGACGCGATCCAGGGCTTCCCGGCGATTCTCTCCGCGCTCCTGTTCGCCGCGGTGTTCGCCCCCGGCATCGTGATCAGCATGGTCGCCATCGGCATCGCGTTCGTGCCGGCGTTCGCGCGGCTGACCCGCGCGGGCTTCCTCGAGCTTCGCGCGCGCGAGTTCGTCGTCGCGGCCCGCGCGCTCGGCGCGCGCGATCGGCGGCTGATCGCGCGGCACATCCTGCCGAACACCCTGGCGCCGCTCATCGTCCAGGCGACCACGAGCTTTCCGATCGCGATCCTCGCCGAGGCCGGGCCTCGCGTATCTGGGGCTCGGGACCCAGCCCCGCATCCGTCCTGGGGGCTCATGCTGCGCGAGGCGCAGAGCTTCCTGTCCTTGAACCCGTGGTTCGCCGTGTTCCCGGGCGGCGCGATCGCCCTGACCGTGCTGGGCCTCAACCTCCTGGGCGACGGTCTGCGCGATCTGCTCGACCCGAAGACGGTGTGAGCGAGCGCCGTCGCGCGCGTCGAAATCGACCCGGAAGTCGCGGGCTTCCGCCTCGCGGGGCTCAAGAAGATTGACTTTTCTGGAAATATGTCGGTATCGTAACGATTGATCTTGGCGTAGCCTGACTGGGTGTGTGTCGGTCGAATCCAAGCGGCACGCCGTGGAGAGAGTACGACGATGAAGGTTTACAACACGTCCTTCACCCTGGCGACGGACGAGCGGACCGAGATCTCGGACATCACCAAGCTCGTACGCGACTCGGTCCAGCAGTTCGCGGTCACCACCGGTATCGCGCTCGTCAACACCCTGCACACGACCTGCGCGCTGTTCGTCAACGAGTTCCAGAGCGCGCTGATCGACGATCTTCGCTCGCTGATCGAGAAAATCGTCCCCGAGCGCGACGGCTATCGCCACGACGACCCGCGGGTGTCCGATTGCGAGCGCGGCAACGCGCACTCGCATCTGCGGGCGGCGCTGCTCGGGCGCAACATCGCGGTCGGCGTGAACAACGGCGAGCTGACGCTCGGCCGCTTCCAGTCCGTCATCTTCGCCGAGCTCGACGGCCCGCGGAAGCGCGAGATCAGTATCCAGGTGATCGGCGAGTAGCGGTAGGCTAGCGCTTCCTCACGACCGCCGGCTCGATGTCCGAGCCATCCGCCGCGACGCGGCCCTGCACGACCTCGAAGTTGTCCAGGACGAACCTCAGCGCCGGCAGGCGGTCCCGCAGTGCCGCCATCGTATCGAGCCCCGTGCCGTCCGAGCGGATGTAGTCGAACACCAGGTGACCGCCCGGCCGTAGCGCCTCGTGCAGGTGGCGGACGACCGCGATCGGACGCGGCACGTGCTCGAGCACCTCCAGGCAGAAGATCGTGTCGTAGAGGCCGGGCAGCGGCGCATCGTTCTCGCCCTGGATCGCCACCCACGACACGAACGGACAGTCACGCAGCCGCCACCGCGCGTAGTGGAACAGCAGGTGCGGGATGTCGGCGCCGACCAGCTGCAGATCCAGATGGCGATAGCGCCGCGCCAGCGCGACGAGCAGCGGCGCGGTGCCGCAGCCGTACTCGGCGACGCGCCCGCCCCGCGGCACGTAGCGCGCGAAGCGGTGCGCGCGGAGCGGCGAGACGCGTCGCGAAACGTGTGCGCGAACAGGTGATAGACGATCCGGTGATCGCGCCAGGCCTCGAGATGTCCGGCGTCGGAGGCAAGCTCCGGCTCGCGGAGCTGCTCGAAGTCGATGCTCTGGAGGCGCTGCCGATACACGCCGTAGAGAAAATAGAAGTCGTGCGGCTGGAGCGGTCGATTCCCGAGCTCCGTGCTCCAGTAGCGCTGGAAATCGGCGAGCCAGCCCAGTCGCAGGTTCGCGTACACCAGCCGCCGGTGGATGCCGGATCCGACGAGCGCGCCGAGGCCGTAGAGAGCGGCCAGGCTCGCCAGGCGTCCGAGGAGCCCCAGACGATCGCCGCTCGCGCGCGGTCGGGTCCGAGGGCGCCAGCGCGGCCTCCTGCGACTTGAGGGAGCGCCGGCACGTCGGGACGAAAGTCGTCGTAGCGGTTCACGGCTCCAGTTTCGCTCGCCTGGTCGTCGGCGGACCTCGTGGCTCCGCCGGGCCCAATCGTACGCCAGGACGCTGGAAAGTCCGATACGAGAAGGGTGCTACAATGCGCTTCGATGCGGAGGACCATCGGGATCGTTACGGTGGCCCGCTCTGACTGGGGGCACCTCCTCCCGCTCCTGCACGAGATTCGCGCCTCGTCCGATCTCGACCTCGCTCTGTACGTCACCGGCAGCCACCTGATGCCCCGCTTCGGGCGCACGGTCACGTTCATCGAGGATGCGGGCTGGAAGATCGACGAGCTGGTCGAGATGCAGCTCGATTCCGACGCGACCGGAAGCCATCGCCCGGGCCATCGGTGTCGGGATCGCGGGCTTTCGCCGAGGCGCTGTCGCGCACGCGGCCCGCGGCGTGCTCGTCGTCCTGGGTGATCGCTTCGAAATGCTGAGCGCGGCGGTCGCGGCGCTGCCCCTCATGCTTCCGGTCGCGCACGTGCACGGCGGCGAGGTGACCGAGGCGGTGATCGACGAGCAGATCCGCCACGCGATCACCAAGCTGGCGCACGTCCACTTCCCGGCGGCGGAGCCGTACGCTCGCCGCCTGCGGCAGATGGGCGAGGAGCCGTGGCGCATTCACGTCTGCGGCGCGCCCGGGCTCGATCGGTTCGGCGCGATGACGTTCCTCTCGCGAGACCGAGCTCGCGGCGCGGCTCGGTATTCCGCTCGGGCGTCCGACACTCCTCGTCACCTTCCATCCGGTGACGCCTCACGCCGGCGCGAGACCGAAAGCCATGTGACCGAGCTGCTGGCCGCGCTCGAATCGGTCGACGCCGACGTCGTGATGACCTCTCCGGGACTGGAGGTCGACAGTCTCGGGATCGTCGAGCGGCTCAGCGCCTTCGTCGGGCGGCGATCGCGCGCCCGATTCGTTTCCTCGCTCGGGGACGAAGTCTACGGCTCCTCCTCAGGGAAGTCGATGCGATGGTCGGCAACTCGTCGAGCGGGCTCATCGAGGCGCCGTCATTCGAGCTTCCGGTGGTGAACATCGGCGATCGGCAGCGGGGGCGTCTCCGCGCGATCAATGTCATCGACGTCGGCCATGGCCGCGCCGAGATCGCCGCCGGGATAGCCCGGGCGCTCGATCCGGGTTTCCGTCGCCGTCTGGCCGGCCTCCCCAATCCGTACGGCGACGGCCGCGCCGCTCCGAGCGATCGCGCGCGTGCTCCGCGAGCTCGAGCTCGGACCGCGGCTCATCCGCAAGCGCTTCACCGATCTCGAGTCGGCCGGTTGACGCTCGGATTCCTGGTCCTCCGCAAGGGCTTCCTCAAGGTGATGGGCGCCACGATCCAGGCCGCGCTGGAGCGCGGCCACGACGCTGTGCTCATCTGGGATCCCGTCGAGCCCAAGCCGGGCGAAGGCGGTGACGGATGCCGACCTGAGCGCTTGGCCCCGCGCCCAACGGATCGTGTGGGCGCGTCACACGCCGCTCTTGCCTTTGCTCCAGGCCGCGGGGTCGGGGCGCTGCTCGCTCCCTCCCTCCACTACGTCCTGAAGAGCAGCGCGCGGGACGAGGGGATCGCGGCGATCCGCCGAGCGGGGATCGGCCTCTACTCACTCGACTACGTGTTCGAGACGGTCACCAGCGACCCCGCGGCGTACCGGGTGATCGATATCACCTTTACATGAGCGGATTCCAGCGTGAGCTCCACCATCGGCTCTTCGCGGCCGAATTCGCCGCGCTCAGTGCCGAGATCGACCTCTCGGCACGCAGCGCGATCTCCGGCTCGACCATGCTCGACCAGTTCGCGGTCGTCGATCGAGCGGCGATCCGCAAGCGTTACGGCCTCGGGCCGGATCAGCCGGTCGTGCTCTTCATGTCGCTCAAGATGGCGGTTCCGGACGCGTGGCGCCGGTTGTTCTGGGGCGCGGGGCCCGCGCGGCTGGCGGGCACTCCAGGGCGCTCGCGTCGGGGCACGTGGGCTGGGTGCCCGAGATCCTCCGCGGCAACGGCTATCCGGCCCTGGTGGAAGCGCTCAGGGAATTCTGTGCTCGGACCGGCGCGGCGCTCGTGGTCAAGTCGCGCGAGAAGAATGCAGACCCCCGCTTCCTGCGTCGCGTCGCCGACGTGTTCCTGTACGACGAGGAAGTCTATCCGTACACCTCGGTCGAGCTGATGTCGATCGCGGACCTCTGTGTCCATTTCCAGAGCGGCGCCGTCCTCGAGTCGGCGTTCGCGGGCGTGCCGTCGCTGAGCATCGCCGTGTCGCAGGAGCATCTGCGCCAGTACTCGAGCTTCGACGAGGTCTACGGCGGCCGGCCGGGGTCACTGCAGAACTTTCCAGGCGTCGTCTGGCACGCCGATCCGACGGGCGCGATCGACCGGCTCCGCGGCGCCTCGCTGGGCGACTTTCGGCTCGACGTCGACGCGCACCAACGCTACGTCGACAAGTTCCTCGGCTACGCGGACACCGGCAGCAGCGTCCGCGTGCTGACCGCGATCGAGCGCGCGCTCAGCTCGTCCCGCCGCGCATGAAGAGCTCCGCGAGCCGGAGATCCAGCGTGGCGTCGATGTTGACGGGAGTCCTCGCGCGCCATGACGAACGGCGCGGTCTCGCGCGGATAGAACGTCCGCTCGGCGCGCAGCGCCGTCACGTTGATCGCGTAGATGCTGCCGTTCGGGCGATAGGCTCTGGGCAGCTGCTGCCGGTGGTCGACGCGTCCGCCCTCGGGAAAGATCCAGCGGAGTCGTCCCTCGTCGATCGAGAGCATCCAGTACGGCGGATAGTCGGCTTCGGTCACCGCGACTACCGCGTCGGTCCCCGCGTGCTCGAGCAAGAGCCTGACCGCGCCGTCGATGTGCTCGGCGGCGCCGCAGCGGCGCGGTGGCCGGCAGCATCACGACGACCTCGGCGCGCCATTCTTCGTGGCGTTCGAGCCAGTCGAGCGCATGGAGCGTCACGTCGACCGTGGAGCTCCGGTCGCCGGCCAGCTCCGCCGGCCGCACGAAGGGCACGGCGCAGCCGGCATCCCGCGCGATCGCGATGATCTCGGCGTCGTCGCTGGAAAGGATCGTGCGTGTGAGCGCCCGCGCCGCGCGCGCCGCCTCGATCGTGTGGACGATCAGCGGCTTGCCACACAGCGGCAGGACGTTCTTGCGCGGCAGGCCGACCGAGCCGCCCCGCGCGGCCACGAGCCCCAGCACGCGCGGCGCGCTCACCGTGCCACGCGCGGCGTCGGCGCCCGGTCGAGGAGCGCCTCGACGATGGAGGAGAGGTCGGCGTGCCGCGGGAGCCGCCGGCTCGCGTCGTGGTAGCGTCGCCGCGCCTCGGGCCTCAGCAGCGCGTCGAGGAGCCGCGCCACGTCCGTCGCCGTCTCGGCGACCTCCCCCAGGCCTCGCCCGACGCCGTCCGGGAGCGTCTCACCCGACTGGTCCCGCAGGAAGGCACGCGCCTCGGGTGTCGTGAGCAGGAAGAGCGTCGCGCCGAGCGGCTCCGCGCTCGCCGCGTCGAGGAACGCGTAGTCCATCGCGCAGTGCGAAAAGCACGTCGTGACGAGATCGCACGCCGCGAGCCAGGCTCGATCGGGTCCAGGCCGGTCGCGTCGACGGCGTCCAGCCCGGCTGCCTCGAGCGCGGCGCGATGCGCCGTCCGGAGCTCCGGCGACTTGGGGTGCTCGCGCAGGATCACGAGCACCGCCGGCGAGCGGCGCGCCAGCGCGCCGACGAGATCGCGGAACCCCTGCTCCTGGCCCGGGATCTCGGCCGGCTGGCCGAAGAAGCCGACGACCGAACGGATGCCGGCGCCGAGTCGGGCGCGCGTCTGGGAGCGGAGCTCTCCGATATCGAGCGACGCATAGGGGTTGTGGCGAAGCGAGCCGACCGGCAGCGTCGCCACGCCGTGACGCGCGCGCGTCAGCCGCGCCGCGGCGTCGTCCCGCACGAAGTAGAGTCCCGCGAACTTGCCCCCGATCGCGTTCGCATCGCCGGGGTAGTCCTGCAGCGCGAAGGTGGGCACGCCGCCTGCGCACGCGAGCAGCGCTTCGTCGAGACCGACACCGAGCGACGAGACGCCGACGACGATGACGTCGGGCTCGAGCCGCGACAGCAGCCGGCGCGTCGCTCCGAGCAGAGCCTCGACCGGGCCGCCCGTCGGGACGTGGGTCGTGCCGTCCGCGAGCGCGAACCGCAGCGGCGCTGCGCCGGCCGTCGTCAGGATGTCGAAGGCCGCGCCACTCGCCGCGACCGTCACCTCCGCGCGGGGGTCGGCGCGCAGAGCGGGCAGCAGCGCTTTGATCGACGCCGCGCCGCCGGGATCGCGCGCCGAGAGCAGGACGCGGAGGCGCGTCACGGTGCCGCGAGACCGGCGGCGACGATCGCCCCGGCCAGCGCCCAGTCTTCCGGGCTGTCGATGTCGACGCCCTCGAGCGCCGTCGTCGGCAGGCCCCGGAGCCGCGGCGGAAAGAGGCGGCGGTGCCGGCCCAGGCTCTCGCGCGTGGTCAGGTAGAGCGTCCCGTTCGGCGTGAACGTGGGCCGTGCGTCCTGGCGAAGCGTCGCGGCGTCCCACTCGGCCAACGCGACGAGCAAGCCGTCGGCGTCCTGCCGATAGAGGAAGGCGGGCGTGCGATCGAGGCGGGCGACGCCGACGACGCCCTCGGTGCCGGGGTGCGCGAGCAGGGTCAGCGCTTCGGCGAGGCGCCCCGCGCGCCGGAACGGGCAGGTCGGCTGAAGCACCATGATCGCGGCCGGTCGCCAGCGTTCCTCGGACTCGAGCCACGCCACCGCGTGCTCGACGACCTGGATCATGTCGACGCGATCCCCGGCCAGCTGGGCCGGGCGCAGGAACGGCGCCTCCAGGCCTTCGGCTCGGCCGACTTCGGCGATCGCCGGATCGTCGGTGGACAGTACCGCACGCGCCGCGACACCCGAGCTCCGGATGGTTCGCGCCGTCCAGCCGAGGAGGGGAACGCCGCCGAGGAGCTTCACGCTTCTTGCCGGGGACGCCCTTCGAGCCGGCCCGCGCCGGCACCAGGATCAGGAGACGCGGTGACGCAGGACCCACGCGTCGCCTTCGCGCTTCCAGAGATGGGGCGAGCGGAACCGATCGACGATGTCCCGGAACTGCGCCTCGGTCAGCCCCATGTATTCGAGGTTCTCCTTGAAGTATTTGCGCGGGAACTCGCCGTCGAAGCGGTGCACCAGCGCGACGCCCTCCTCACGGGTGAGGTGATGGTTGCGGATCTCCTGGGCCGCGTCGTACGAGGCCCGCCCGAGCCCGAACTTGATGAAGGTCGTGTAGTAGTGGAAGCCGTCCATCCGGTCGTCGATCGAGTTGTACTTCGAGTAGGTGCCCTCCGTACGCTCGGTGTTCGCCTCGAAGCCGGCGTGCTCCGACCGCATAGTAGTAGCACTCCTGCGGCACCCACTTCGAGGTAGTAGCCGAGGTAGTGCACCTCGATCTTCTTCTCGGCGAGCACGTTGGGATCGGCCGGCAAGTAGGGAGCCAGATCCTTGGCGGTCACGCCGTGCTGTGCCAGCTCGGGCACGCGTACGCCGCCGAGGTAGAGGTCATCGAGCCGCTGCTGCTGCGCGTAGTACCGCGGGTCCCGCTGCGCCGAGGCTGCCTCCGCGACCGGGTTGCCGTACTCCACCTCGTTCTCGCCGTAGATCACGAGCGGGATGTCGTGGGTCGCCGCCATCTTGGGCGCGAGACTCTTCTGGCCGAAGATGAACGGCTGGAACGGATGCAGGAGGTTCTCGAAGGCCAGGCGCGTCAGCGTCCGATGCACCCGGCCGTTGGGCGTACAGAGGAAATTGTCGAAGCCGGCATGGAGCCACGACTGGAAGTTTCGCCAGCCCACCTCGGTATAGATGTGCGGCGCCCACGTGACGGTGAGCGGATTCATCCCGTACTTGTACTTGAGGACGTGCGAGGCGTAGACGGAGTCCTTGCCTCCGCTGCCCGGCACCAGCACGTCATAGCCGCCGTCGGTGCGCCGGTGGCGCGCGAGCATATCGCGCAGCTCCCGCTCGCGCTCGGACCAGTCGGCCCGGGCATCTTTCCATTCCGCGAAGCGGCACGCGTCGCACACCCCGTCGGCGCCGAAGTGGATCGTCTCCTTCTTCGATTCCGAGGTGTGCTCGTACTCGACGGTCGAGGAGGGCCGCTGGTTGGAGATCACGCACCGCGCGCAGAAGCGCACCTCGCGCGGCAGGCCGAATTTCGCCTCGAGCGGTGGCGGCGCGCTCACGCCTCTGCCCCGCGGCGTCGTGGACGAAGGCGCTCGAGGATCGCCAGGCCGACCCGACCGCTCTTCTCGGGATGGAACTGACAGCCCGTCACGTTCTCGTGCGCGTCACCGCGGCGGTGACGCCCGTGCCCGCGAACGTGATGTCGGCGAGACGATGGCCGTCTTCGGCCGGGTAGGCCGCGTACGAGTGGACGAAGTAGACGAAGTCGCCGACCTTGACGTCGGCGAAGATCGTGCCGCTCCACTTCGCCCCTTGCCGGGGCTCCGCGAGGGGACACCAACCGACGTTCGGGATCTTCTCCCGGCTACCCGCCGGCGGCGCGGGCAGCCGGTCGACGCGCCCGGGAATGAGGCCGAGTCCCGCGTGCCGACCGAACTCGCTCGACTCGTCGAGCAAGAGCTCCATGCCCAGGCAGATGCCGAGCAGGGGCCGTCCGGTGGCGGCGAACGTCTTCACCGCGTCCGCGAGCCCAAGCGCGTTGAGCCCGGCCATCGCGTCGCCGAAGGCGCCGACACCGGGCAAGATCAGGCGCGACGCGGCGGCCACCACTTCGGGGTCGGCGGCCAGCCAGGCGTGCCGCCGACCTTCGAAACCGCCTGGCAGACGCTGAAGAGGTTGCCGCGGCCGTAGTCGACGACGACGACCTCGCGGCGCGCGCTCATGGCGCGCTCCGCACGGCCACGCCGGCTTCGGAGAGCGCGGCCTTGATCGCCCCGACGGAGCACGTCCCGTAATGGAGGATCGAGGCGACGGCGACCGCGTCGGCGCCGCCTTCCACGATCGCCTGCTGGATATCGGCGAGCGCCACCGGCGCCGCCGCACGCGATCACCGGCACGCTCACGACGCGGGTCAGCTGGCGCAGAAACTCGAGCTCGAAGCCCTTGCGCGTGCCCTCGCGGTCGACCGAGGTCACCAGCAGCTCGCCGGCACCGAGCTCGACCGCGCGGCTGGCCCATTCGAGCGCGTCGAGCCCCGAGCGCTCGCGACCGTTGTCGGTGTACGCCTCCCACCGCTCGGGTCCGACCCTCTTCGTCTGAACCTCGACGACGACGCACTGGCTTCCGAACGCCTCCGCGACTCGGCGGATCAGCTCGGGGTCGGCGACCGCGGCGGTGTTGATGGCGACCTTGTCGGCCCCGCTCCGCAGCGCGTCTCTCGACGTCTTCGACCGAGCGCAGGCCGCCTGCGACGGTGAGCGGGATGAACACGTCCTCCGCCGCCCGGCGGACCACATCGAGAATGTTGTTGCGGCCGTAGAGGCTGGCCACGATGTCGACGTAGAGGATCTCGTCGATGCCGTCCGTGAAGTAGCGATGCGCAAAGGTCTGCGGATCGCCCATGATGCGCAGTCCCTCGAGGTGGATGCCCTTCACGAGGTTCGGCGCCTTGACGTCGAGGCGGGCGATGAGTCGCGGCGTCGGCATCGTCAGTCGAGCGCGATCCACCGGCCCGTCGCGCTGGAGCGGTTGCAGGCGTCGATGATGCGCTGGACCTGGTAGCCCGCCCGCAGATCGACGCGCGGGCGCTCGCGGCCCTCGACGCACGCGAAGAAGTGATCGATCTCGTCCACGTACATCTGGTCGTAGGACGGCTCGAAGGTCTGGGTGTCCCAGCGATTGGCCCGCGTGTCGTAGAGGCGAACCGTGTGGCCCTCGAGGTCGATGAGCAAGGTGCTCTCGGTGCCGATGATCTCGACCTCGCTCCGCGCCGAGCGGTCGACCATGTCGAGATGGATCGAGCCGACCGTGCCCGAGCCGAACCGCGCGATCACCTCGCAGACATCGTCGGTGCTGACCTCGAGGTCGCTGAATGTTCCCACGACGGAGAAGACGCCGGTGATCGGTCCGCACAGCCACTGCATCCAGTCGAACGCGTGGCATCTTCGTCGAGCAGCACTCCGCCGCCCTGCTCCTTCTTGGCCATGTAGAACGTGCGGTAGTCCTCCCACGGATGCCACAACGGCAGGTGCACCCCGGTGAAGCTCCGCGCGGTGACGATGCGCCCGACGCGCCCGGCGTCGATGAGCTCCTTGGCGCGCATCAGCGGCTTGAAGAACCGCATGCAGAAACCGATCATCCCCACGAGCTTCGCGCGCTCGATCGTCTCCACGACTTCGAGCACCCCGTCCAGGTTGTGCGAGACGGGTTTCTCCATGAGGATGTGGACGCCCTCGCGCGCGCGAGCCGGAGCGCCGGCTGGACGTGGTACGCCGTGGGGACGCAGATGAACGCCGTCCGGTAGCGCTTCGGCGGCGATGGCCTCGTCGAGGCTGGTGAAGAGCTTGGCCGCGCCGAACTTCTCGCCGATCTCCGCGCGCCGATCGGCGCGCGTTTCGACCACGGCGGCGGAGTGGCCGCCGGTCAGCAGGTTTTTCAGGTGACGCTTCCCGATGGAGCCGCCGCCGACGATCAACGCTGTGATCACAGCAACATGTCCTCACTGAGTGGGGTGTCGGCCTGGATGGCACGCGCCGTCTTGCGCCCGAGCACCTGGGTCATGGCGCCCGGCGGCAGCCCCGTACCCGGCCGGAGGATCACGAGATCGTCGGGGCCGACGATCGTCCCGGCCGGGAGGTCGCGAGCGGCGACGAGACTCTTCCGGCGACGTCGCGAATGGGCAGCTCGTTGCGCGTCGGCCCCTTGACGCCGTCGCCCAGCGCGGCCTCGACGTCGCGGGATCGCCCTGATCAGCCCGCGAAGCTGCCCGGATCGAGAGACGCCTGGTGATCGGGGCCGTCGAGCGCGCGGTCCAAGCGTGAAGTGCTTCCTCGATGACATCGCGCCGCGGCCGACGGCCGCCACGGCGATGTGGATCCCGAGGGTATGGTCGGAGAGCCCGACGGGCACACCGAAGCGGCGCTGATACGTGTCCATCACGCGGAGATTCATGCCGGCCGGACTGGCCGGATAGTCGCTCACGCACTGGAGCAAGACAAGGTCGGTGAGCCCGGCGCGTCGCAAGGCCGCGACCGCCGCGTCGACCTCGGCCAGATCGGCCATGCCGGTGGAGAGGATCACCGGCAGCGCGAGGCCGCCGACGATCTCGAGCATCGGAAGGTTCGTGACGTCTCCCGACGGGATCTTGAGGCGGCGGACGCCGAGACGCTTCAAGAAACGCGCACTCTCCACGTCGTGGGGCGCCGACATGAACTCGATCCGGCGCTCGGCGCAATGAGCGAGGAGCGCCTCGTGCGCCGCCGGCGATAGCTCGAGCGCCGACAGCATCGAGAACTGACTCTGCTCACCACCGGTTGCGCGGCGCTGATACTCCGCGGTGGGCGCGCGCTTCGACACGAGACGGGCGGTGGAGAAGGTCTGGAACTTCACCGCGTCGGCGCCCGCCTCGGCGGCGAGGTCGACCAGCGCGCGAGCGAGTCCAACGTCGCCGTTGTGATTGACGCCGGCCTCGGCGATCACGAACACGCGCCCGGCGGTCGCCGCTGCGGCCATGGCGTGGGCCTCACCGGGGCAGGACGCGCGCCGGCACTCCGGCGACGGTCGTACCTGGGTCGACAGCGCTCGTCACGACGGCACCCGCGGCGACGATCGCGTCGCGCCCGACCTCGACCCCGGGCAGCACGACCGCGCCCACACCGACGAAGGCGCCCATCGCGGATGACGACGTTGCCGGCGAGCAACGCGCCGGGGCCGAGGTAGGCGTGATCTTCGAGGACCGAGTCGTGCTCGACGATCGCGCCGCTGTAGACGACCACGTTCGCGCCGCAGCGGACGCGCGCGCCGAGGACCGCGCCCGCGAAGACGACGGTGCCGGCGCCGACCGACACCGACGCGGCGACCGTGGCACGCGGGTGGGCCACCACGGAGACGGTATCGCGGCCGAGCTGAGCAGGCCGCCGAGGGCGCGGCGAGCCGCCATCGCGGTGTTGCCGACGCCGACGAGCGCGCCGTCACACCGCCCGCCGCGTACGGCCTGTACCGCGGCGCCGTCGTCGCCGAGGACCGGCACACCCAGCACGGTCTGGCCGGCGAGCGCCGAGTCGGTATCGGTGAAGCCGACCAGGGTGAGGCCGGAGCCCTCGCCGAGGAGGTCGCGCGATCGCGCGCCCGTGGGCGCCGGCACCGAGGATCACGACGCGCATCGCACGATCCGGCGGCGATCCGTCATCGCATCGCACTGTCGCACACTCCCGGTCACCGTGACGCCTCGAACTGCAGGTGATAGAGCCGCGAGTACGTGGGGCTCGACTCGAGGAGCTTCGCGTGCGGCGCGACGGCCTCGATGCGGCGCTCGTTCAGCACCACGATCCGATCGGCGTGCAGCACCGTCGAGAGGCGATGGGCGATCGACGATCGACGTCGAGCCGACGATCACCCGGTCGATCGCGTCCTGCACGAGGCGCTCCGACTCGCTGTCGAGCGAGCTCGTCGCCTCGTCCAGGATCGAGGATCCGCGGTCGCCCGACGATCGCGCGGGCGATCGCGACACGCTGGCGCTGGCCGCCGGACAGCCGCACGCCGCGCTCACCGACCACGGTGTCGTAGCCCTGCGGAAACTCGGAGATGAAATCGTGAGCGTTGGCGGTCCGCGCCGCGGCGATGATGTCCGCATCCGTCAGGCTCTGCCGGCCGTGGGCGATGTTGTCGCGGATCGACATGTTGAAGAGCACGGCGTCCTGCGACACGACGCCGAACAGCGCGCGGTAGCTCGACTGGCGGAGCCGGCGGATGTCCCGCCCGTCGATCGTCACGATCGCCCTGCTGGGGATCGTAGAACCTCAGCACCAGGTCGGCGAGCGTCGACTTGCCGATGCCGCTCGGTCCGACGACCGCCACGATCTCCCCGCGCCGAATCTCGAGGTCGATGTCGTCGAGCACGACATCGTCGCTCGCCGTAGGCGAACGTGACACCGCGCAGCGCCAGGCGGTCGCGGAAGTCGTCGATCGACTCGGCTCCATCGGGCACGTCGGGCGGGATCTCCAGCAGCCCGTGACGCGAGTCGAGCTGGCCAGGAGGGCCTGGATCTCCACCCACGCCGTGCCGAGCCGGCCGATCTGGACGAGGATGACGCGGCCGACGTACAGGAACAGGAACAAACGCCGGCGCCCCATCCGGCCGGCCAGGAGCTCCCAGGCGCCGACGAGCACGATCGCGGCCTCGACCATGTAGTTCGCCGCGTTACGCGCCGGCTCGTCGATGTGCTTGTAGAGACCGAAGCGGACCCGGAGGCGAATCAGATCGCGGAGCGTGCGCCGAGCCCTTCCGGCCTCGAGCGCCTCGATGCCGAGCGCCTTGACCTCCCGGATGTTCGCCAGCACTTCATGAAAGTGCGCGAGCAAGCTGCCGAGCATCGAGAGGTCCCTCGCGAGCGAGCCGGCGCACCGGGCCCTCCGACGAAGCGGGTGATCGCGTAGTGCGCGATACCCGCGCCGGCGGCGGCCAGCACCAGATAGGGGCTCGTCCGGCACCAGCAGAAGCCCGTAGATCACGATCAAGACGGGAGCGGTGAGCACGCTGATGATGACCACCTCGAGCGGCGCCGCTGTCGACACCGCGCGTCCGCCTCCAGTCGCGACACCAGCTCGCCCGTGCGATGGCGCTTGAAGAATCCGAGAGAGAGGCTCAACAGGTGCTCGAAGAGTCGAGCCTGGATGGACGCGCTCGTGCGCACCTGGATCCAGAGTCCGAGGAGGTAGTTGCCGAAGTCGGCGGCGCTCTTGAGTAATCCTACGAGCATGTAGGCGACGGCCAGAAGCACGATCGCGCGGTGCGGGCTCGCGTGGCCCGTGACGCCCAGCCACTGGAAGACCGCGGTGCCGAGCGTTCCGAGGTTCAGGTTACCAAGGCCTACGCGCGGGGGCGCGGGCCTTGCCGCCAGTCCGCCGAGCGCCAGGTCGAGAATCGGGGCCATGATCAACGGCAGCAGGCCGGTCAGGACCGTCGCCACATAGCTCAGGACGAGTAGCACCGCGACGGCCCGCCAGTGCGGCCGCACGATGTGCGCAGAAGGAGCAGGAGGCGGCGGAGGTCGCTCACTGGCGCAAGGTCACGAGGCGGTCGCGCGGCACACCCAGGGCCGTCAGCGCGGCGACGTGCGCGTCGGGCTTGTCGAACGTCGCCACCACGATGGCGTCGAATTTCTGTCGGGCCGAGCTCGCGTACGTCGCGCACCTCGGAAGCCCAGGAAGCGTCGCCCAGGGTGGCCGTCGAACGACCGCGATAGGCTCCAGCCCCAGTTCGCAAGAGCGTCAGATAGGCGAGCTCCGCGGCATCGTCGGCCCCGTAGAGGGCGACCTTGCGCGCGTCGCCGTTGGGAAGCCCGACCATCGCTTCGCGCAGGTGCGCGCGCGCCCGGCGATAGAGACGGAGCGAGTGCGTCATGTACTTCATAGGTCAGGCGCGACTTTTTCCCGCGATGCCCTTGCCGGTCAGGAGGTAGCGGAGCCGCTTGCGGACGGCGCGGCTTGCGCGGAAAACCACCCACTTTGATGTAGCCCTTGCGCATCAACCGGCCGCAGGTAGAGGTTGGTCAGCCCGACGGCGACTCCCAGCGGCGCTGCAGCGAGCGCCCGCTGGGTCAGCGGCTTTCCTCATCGATCGCGATCAGGATCTCGAGCTCACGCTCGGCTTGACGTTCCATTCGCTTGCGTTCAACATTTTGAACAAATCATCGGTGAGCGTGTCAAGGTTGGCGCGCACCGGGGAGGCGGATTAGAATATCGTCCGTGCCGAGTAGGCTCGATCCCGCTCTGGTCGTTCGCCCGGAGCGTCGCTCCGGCAGGTCTGGCGACCATCACCGGCAACGGCCCGGCAGGCCGCAGCGGTCGCCGATGCCGAGCGCCGTCTGCTCGGGCTCGTCACGGACGGCGATCTCGCGCAAGGCGATCGTGCGCGGCGTCGGTCTCGACGAGCCCGTGTCCGGGGCGATGAACCGCACAGCCCATCGCCGTCGGCGTCGAGACCTGCGCGAGGCGGCGGTGGCCCTGATGCGCCGGCGCGCGAGTCCGTCATCTGCCCGTGGTCGACGCGGACGGGCGCCTCGCCAGCCTCTGGTTCCTCGACGACCTGCTGGCGCCGCCGCCGCTCGACTGCCCCGCGGTCATCGGCCGGGCGGCGAGGGCCGACGCCTGCGGCCGTTACACGGAAACGACCTCAAGCCGCTGCTCACCGTCGGCGGCCGCCCGCTGGTCGAGATTCTCGTCGACCGGCTGCGCGCCTCGGGCGTGAGCAGCATCATGCGGCTCATGTGCGTGCGGCACAAGTCACAGATGATCCGCGATCACTTCGGCGAACGGCGAGGCAGTTCGGCGTGCGCGATCGACTACGTGGAAGAGCCGGTCCCGCTCGGGACGATCGGCGCGCTCACCTTGATCGCGCCGCCGATGCGGGACCGTTCTTCGTGCTGAACGGCGACATCCTCACCAAGTGCGATTTTCGCGCGATGGCCGAAGTTCCATCGGCGCGCGTGCCGCCGCGCTCACGGTGGCCGTGTCCCTGCACCAGGTGGAGATTCCTACGGCGAGTTCACCCTGCAGGGCGAGCGCGTGCGTGGACGTCGCCGAGAAGCCGCGCAAGGAGTACCCGGTCAACGCCGGCATCTACGTCCTCGAGCCGTCGGTCGTCGTAGCTGATCCCGCGCGATCGGTACGTCGACGCCACCGATCTCTTGCGATTGCTGCTCGGGCGCGGGCTGCGGTGGCGGCGTATCTCATGCGGGAATACTGGCTCGACGTCGGGCGCCAGTTCGACTTCGAGAAGGCCAATCGCGACGTGGCCGAGGGATTGCTCGAGTGAAGCGCGTCGGCGTCGTCGGTCTGGGCTACGTCGGCCTCACGCTCGCCGTCGCGCTGGCGCGCCGGGGCTGCACGGTCTACGGTTGCGACCGCGTTCCGGCGGTCGTGGGAGCTCGCCGCCGCAAGGCCGCACCTGTACGAGCCGGGCATCGCGGAAGCGGCTGCGCGAGCTGCTCGACGACCGCGCATGCACGTCGCCGCCACCTTGCCGGACAGCGCCGCTCGACGCGGTCGTCCTCTGCGTGTCGACGCCCGTCGACGACGCGACGCACCATCCCAATCTCGAAGGGCTCCGCAGCCGCGGCCCGCGCCGTGGCGCGCGCGCGTCGGTCCGAGCACTGGTGGTCGTGCGCAGCACGGTCCCGGTCGGCGCCAGCCGGACGGTGGTGCTTCCGGAGCTCCTCGCGGTGTGGGGCCGCGCGCGTCTGGCGATGTGCCCGGAGCGCACCATCCAGGGCCAGGCGTTGCGCGAGCTGGAGGAGCTGCCTCAGGTGGTCGGCGGGACTCGACGCGGCGAGCAGCGAGCAGGCGGAGCTGCTCTCTCGCTCTGGCGCCGCGCATCGTCCGGGTGTCGTCGCTCGAAGCGGCGGAAGCCGTGAAGCTCGATCAACAACTGCCACACCGACCTCATCTACTCCTACGGCAACGAGGTCGCGCTCTTCGCCGAACGGCTCTCGCTCGATCCGATGGAGCTGATTCGCGCGGCGAATCTCGACTATCCGCGGCCCGATCTCGCGCGTCCCGGCTTCGTCGGCGGCGGCTGCCTGTCGAAAGACCCTACATCCTGATGGCGAGCGCGGCGACGGTGGGCCACGAGCCCTGGCTCGTGGGCAACGCGCGCCGCCTCAACGAGCACCTGCCGGTGCACGTCGCGCAGCGTCTTTCTCGCGCTGCTGGGCGAGGTCGCGCGGCCGGCTCGACGGCGCGCGGATCGCGCTGCTGGGCTTCGCGTACAAGGGCTGGCCGCCGACCGACGACATGCGCGGCGCGCCGGTCGTGCCGATGCTCGAGCTCTTCCGCCGGGCACCAGGTGACCTTGCTCGGCCACGACTACCTGGTGGCCCCGGACGTGGTGCGAGGGCTGGGCGTCACGCCTGCTCCCTGGACGAGGCGTTCGACGCCACCGACGGCGTGCTCATCATCACGGACCATCCGAGCTACGCCAAGATCGACGTCGGATCCATCCTGCCGCGCATGCGCCGCCCCGCGCTGGTCTACGACTGCTGGCGCGTGCTGCCGGCCGACCAGGTGAGGCGCGTCGACGGCATCCGCTACGCGTCCATCGGTCTGGCGTGAGGACGTGGCGATGAGCCGCGTCCTCGTCCTCGGCGGCGCCGGCTTCATCGGCTACCATCTCGCGCGTCATCTCGCCGACGAAGGCGCGCACACGATCACCCTGGTGGACGACCTCTCGCGCGGGCGGATGGACGAGGATCTGTCCGCGCTCCTCGCGCGCCCCGGCATCGAGCTGGTGCGCGCGGACCTGACCGACCCCGCCGCGTGGGCCCGTCTGGCTCCGGCGTGGGATCAGGTCTATATGCTGGTCGCCGTCGTCGGCGTCCGGAACGTCGAAGCCGATCCCGCTCGCGTGATCAACGTGAACACACGGGCCGTGCTGAATCTGGTCGAGTGGATGACACCGGCCGCCGGCACGGTCTATTTCGCCTCCACGAGTGAGGCCTACGCCGGCGCCGTGAGCGGCATCCTGCCGATTCCGACGCCGGAGGACGTGCCGCTGTCGATCGCCGCCATCGAGAATCCGCGGTTCGCGTACGCGGCCAGCAAGATTCTCGGGGAGGCGGCGGTGATCCATGGCGCTCGCGCCCGACGCGTCCCGTATGTCATCGGCAGGTTCCACAACGTCTACGGGCCCCGCATGCGGCTGACCACGTCGTTCCTGAGCTGAGCATGCGGGCCCTCGCGCGCGAAAATCCCTTCCGGGTCTACGGTCTCAGAGCAGCGCCGCGCGTTCTGTCACGTCGCCGACGCGGTCGAGGCGATGATCCGGCTCATGGCGCCGCCCGGCGGCGGAGGGTCGCATCGTGAACATCGGAAACGATTCCGAGACTTCGATCAGAGCGGCTCGTCGACGTCGTGCTGCGCGCCGCCGAATATTCGCCGACCATCGCAGCGCTCCCCGCGCCCTCGGGCTCGCCCGCGCGGCGCTGTCGGACATCTCGCGGCTGCGGATGCTGACCGGGTTCGCGCCGAAGATCGACCTCGAGGTGGTGTCGGCCAGACGTTCGCCTGGTACCGCGATCGGGCGGGCGCCGGAGACCGGACCGGTGAGCGACGGCGATGACGGAATTCCCAATGCCGTCCCGCATCTAGCGGGCAACGAGTGGCGGTACCTGAAGGAGTGCCTCGACACCAACTGGGTGTCCTCCATCGGCCCGTTCGTGGACCGCTTCGAGCGCGAGATGGCGGCCTATGTGGGCGCGCGCCACGGCGTCGCCGTGGTGACCGGCACCGCGGCGCTTCACGCGGCGCTGATCGCCAGCCGGTGTCGGCGCGCGACGATGAAGTCATCGTCCGGCGCTGACCTTCATTTCCACGGCGAACGCGATCCGGTACTGCGGGCGCGTGGCCCGTCTTCATGGACTCGGAGCCGAGACCTGGACCATGGACGTGGCCAAGACGGCGGAGTTCCTCGCGCGCGAGTGCGAGGTGCGCGCGCAGCAAGCTCGTGAACCGCGGAAGCGGGCGACAGGTGAGAGGCGCTCTTGCCCGTTCATCTGTACGGGCATCCCGCCGACATCGATCCGCTGCTCGAGCAGTCCGCGCGCTATCCCGGTCTCGCGCTGATCGAGGACGCCGCCGAGGCGCTCGGCGCCAGCTACAAGACGCGGCGGATCGGTGTACGCGGCATGGCCGGATGCCTCTCGTTCAACGGCAACAAGATCATCACCACGGGCGGCGGCGGCATGGTCGTGACGAACGACGACGCGGTCGCCCGGCGGCTCCGTTCGTTGACGACGCAGGCGCGGGCGGCTGGCGGTGAGTGGATCCACGACGAGGTCGGCTTCAACTATCGGCTCACGAATCTGCAGGCCGCGCTCGGTGTCGCGCAGCTCGAGCAGCTCGACCGGTTCATCGAGTCCAAGCGGGCGACCGCGCGTGCCTACGCCGAGGGGCTCGGCCGTCTGCCGGGTGTCGAGCCGTGTCGCGAGCAGCCCTGGGCGGTCTCGAACTTCTGGATGTTCTCGATCCTGCTCGACCCGGCGCACTGGGGACCGGCGCGCGCGGTGATCGACAAGGCGGCGAAAGCCGGGATCCAGTGCCGGCCGCTGTTCTATCCCCTGCATCGCCAGCCGCCCTTCCGGGACCAGTGCCAGGCCTACCGGGTCGAGGTCGCCGACTTCCTGCACGCCCGCGGCATGTCGCTGCCGTGCTCGGTGGGGATCACGCCTGACCAGCGCACGCGCGTCATCGAGTTTTTCGCTCAGTTGAAGTAGGCGGACAGGTGGTCGAATCACGTGAAACCGCCGGAGCTCGCGCGGCGCCGCCGACCGTCGGTCGCGTGAGCGCGGGGGCCGAGCTCCACGAGTCGACCGATCGCTACTACACCGCCTACTATCGCGACACGCTCGGCATCCCTGACTGGAGCGTGCTCGTCCAGCTTCGTCGCCAGGAAGAGACTCAGGAGCGCGGGCGCCTGGCGCGTCTCGAGGCGTTGCTGGGCGCCGGCGCGCTGCGGGGCCGCGTCCTGAATGTCGGCTGCGGCACCGGCGGCTTCAACGCCGCGGCGGCGGCCGCGGGCGCGCGCGTGGTGGGCGTCGATGCCGATGCCGACGCGATCGCGATCTGCGCGCTCCGCCGCGGTGCGGGCCTGGGGTTCACGCGAGCGGCCGGGGAAGCGCTTCCGTTTTCCGCCGGCGCGTTCGACCTCGTGCACTGCTTCTCGGTGATCGAGCACGTCGCCTCGGTGACCGCCACGATCGGTGAGATGGTGCGCGTCACGCGCCGGGGCGGCGCGATCTACGTCCACACGCCCAACGCGTGGTCCTTCTACGAGGGCCACTACAAGCTCTTCTGGACGCCGTTCTTGCCAAAGGCCCTGGGACGGGCCTACCTGAAGCTTCGAGGCCGCCCGGTGGCCTATCTCGCGACGCTCCGGCGCCTCACCCGCGGCGCCATCGTTCGGGCGTTCGCGGCGGCGGGTGTGACCGACCTGACGTTCTACGACGACGATCGCCCGCGGGAGACGTTGGGTCGTCTGCGCGTGCTCACGGGCGCCTATTACAGATGGTCGGGCGTGACGCCGTACCTCGAGCTCGTCGCGAGGAAGCCGTGACGGCCGCCGGCGTGCGCCCGTGCTCTTCGCCAGCGAGTACTATCCGCCCTTCGCGCCGGGCGGTGCGGAGTGGACGAACGCCGAGTGGGCCAAGGCGCTCAGGCGCCGCGGCTAGCCGGTCGTCGTCGTGACGCCCAACTACGGCGCGCCGAGTCGCGAATCCTCCGCGGACGTCGAGGTCGTTCGCGTGCCGTTCCCGCGCCTGCCGATTCTGCTGAAGCGTCGATCGGGACCGGTGGAGGTTCCGGCGCTCGTTCACCGGAACCCGCTGTGGAATCTCTATTTCACCGCCTGCATTGCCGTGATCGCGTACCGCCGGAACGCTCGCGCGATTCACGCGCAGGGCAAGGGCGCGCTCGTCGCATCCGGCGGCGCGCGGCGCGGCTGCTCGGCCTGCCCGTCCTGGCGACGATCCGCGACCTCGGGCCTCATCTGCCCCTCGGCTTCTGCACGCTCTTCGAGCCGTGGGAGACGTTCGACTGCTCCTTCCGCCAGTACACGGCCAAGTGTGGCCTTCAGTCGCGAGCACACTATCACCGGCGGGCCGGCCCCGTCCGCCGCGCCTGGCTCTGGGTCTCGGTCCGGCTCGCCTGGCTCGGGCACCGGATGCTGCAGCGAGCGCTGCGCGGCGTCGACGCCATCGTCGGCGTGAGCCGCGGGATCCCTCGCGGTCTATCCCGCGCGTGTCGTGCCGTCAGACCGGCGACACGTGGTCTACCCGCTGCCTCCGTCCGGACCCGTACCGACGGACGACGAGGCCGTACGGGTCCGCCAGGCACTCGGGATCGGCGCCGGCCCGCTCGTGCTCTACGTGGGCAAGCGCTCCCTCGGCAAGGGGACGCCCGTCTTTCTGCAGGCGCTCGACCGGATCCGTCGCGGCCGTCCCGGGCGTGCGCTTCGCCTTCGCGGGAAAGGGAGAGACCGCGCTGCCCTCACGCGACGATGTACATGCGCTGGGAGTCCTGGAGCACGCGCAGCTGTTTCCGCTCTATCGCGCCGCCGACGTCGTCGTCGCCCCGTCGGTCTGGCCCGAGCCGATGAGTCGGGTGCTCGTGGAGGCGATGCACTTCGGCCGGCCGGTGGTCGCCACGTTCACGGGCGGCACCCCGAGGCCGTCGAGGACGGCGTCACGGGTCTGCTCGTGCGGAAGAACGACGTCGCGGCGCTGGCCGACGCGATCGTCTCGCTCCTGCGCGATCCCGCCCGTCGCGAGCGCATGGGCGCCGCGGCGGCGCGCGCGCTGGCCGCGGTATTCAGCGAGGACAAGATCGTCGCGTCGCTCCTCGACGCCTACGCCGCCGCGGGTCGGCGGCCCGCGTGATGTCGGCGGTCAGGGGATACCTCGGCGACCTCGTACCGGCGCCGACTCATCGACGCCGACCTGCGAGTCCGTGAAGGCGGGCTTCGCGGGTCGCGTCCTCGACATCGGCGGCGGCCGGCGGCGGGGAAGCTTCCAGGCGCCGAGCGAAGCCTCGCTGGGTGGTCGCCGACGTCGTCGCGCGCCGGCGGGCCTCACGTGTGCGCGGACGTGCAGGCGCTTCCGTTCCGCGACGCCGCGTTCGACGCGATCAAGATCACCGAGGTCCTCGAGCACGTGCCCGACACGGCCGCGGCGCTGCGCGAGTGCCGTCGCGTGCTGCGGCCCGGTGGCCGGCTGGTGGCGACGGCGCCGTTTCCTGAGCGCCTGCACGGCGATCCCCGACGACTACGTCCGCTACACCGACGCACATGTGGCGCCGCCTGCTCGCCGAGGCGGGCTCACCGCCGATTCGGTCACGCCGCAGGGCGGCTACTTCACCCAGCTCGCCGGCATGCTCAGGTTTCTCGTCCAGCAGGCGCCGATCGGTCTTCGTCACGCGGGCTACGTGCTCTTCCCGCTGCTCGACCTCCTGGCGCGGATCGACCGGCTGGCGAAGGTGCGCCGCTCCCAGCTTCGCGTCGTTCGTGGGCGGCTACCTCATCGTGGCTAAGCGCTGACCGATGCGCATCTGCACGCCTCACTGCGGCGTCGCGCCCGAGACGACCTCCGGCGGGCGAGACGTACGAGCGCGAGCTCTGACGCGTCTCGGCCGGGCCGGGCGTCTCGATCGAGCATCATCCTGGCTCGCGGCAAGCCGCATCCCGAGGCCGTGCCGAACTGGACCGTCCACCGCTTCGCGATCGGCCGCGGCTGCGCTGGTACGTGGCTCCGTTCGTGGTGCCGCGCGGCTATCCGGCGCGTGCACGAGCTCGGTCGGCTTCGATCTGCTGCGCGTCCACTCGCTCCGGTACATCGGACCGGGCGCGCTCGCTGGCGCGGCGCCGGCTGGCGCCTCGACGTGCCGGTGGTCGCGCACCATCATCATCTCGACCCGAGCCCGCTCAATCCGGCTCATCGAGAAGCGCGTGATCGACGCGGTCGACGCGGTGGTCGTCGGCAGCGAGTTTGCGCGCCGACAGCTTCGCGAAGCGCTCGGCGCGAGGATCGATCACGTCGCGGTCGTGCCCTACGGCGTGGACGCGAAGTTCGCGCCCCGCCCGCCGCGGACGGATCTCGCCGCGCGCTGGGGGCTGGCGCAACCGTCAGATCGTCCTGTTCTTCGGCGGTCTCAAGCCGCGGAAGAACCTCGAGGACCATGCTCGATGTCTGGACGGCGGTCGTGCCGTCCGCACCCGGAGGCACGGCTCGTCGTCGCCGGCGGCGGCGCGCTGCTCGGCGATCTTCGGCGCCGTGCCGACCGCCTCGGCGTCTCGGCCTCGGTCGTGTTCACGGGCTACGTGCCCGAGGCGTGAGAAGGCCGAGCTACTTCAACCTCGCGGACGTGCTTCTTCTTCCCGTCGGCGATGGAAGGCTTCGGCCTCGCCGTCGGGAGGCGATGTCGTCCGGGCTCGCCGGTCGTCGCCGTCCAATCGCGGCTCGATCCCGGAGCTGGTCGTGGACGGCGAGGGGGCTTCGTCTCCGATCCGACCGACCCTGCGCGACTTCGCCGAGCGGCTGCGCCTTCTGCTCGGCGACGCCGCGCTCCGGCGCAAGCTCGGGCAGGCCAACGCCGCCCGCATCGAGTGAGCGCTTCCGCTGGGATCGCTGCGTCGACGGCACCGCGACGCGTCTACGAAGCCACGCTCGAGGCCTGGCGCCGGCGCGCGGCCCGAGCGGCGCCGATGAACGCGTCTCGGCGCCTCGGTGGTGCGCGGCATCGACGCTCGTAAACCGGCGCGGCAAGTCGGTCGGCGTGCGGCTCGTCAGCCTGACGGGCAAGCGCGCGTACGCGATCCATCCCAAGCATCTCGTGGATCATCCCTGGCACGACTGGTACACTGCCGCACCTGCGGCGGGCGATCGCGTGCTCGACGTCGGCTGCAGCAACGGCGCGCACCTCGTTCGAGCGGCGCGCCACTGCCGGGCGGTCGTCGGGATGGACTACGACCCTCGACACCTCGCGGTCGCGGCAGCCGGATGGCGCGAGAGGTCGGCGTCGTCAACGCGCGTCGCTCTTCGCCCAGGACATCACCGCGCCGTTTCCGTTCGCCGCGAAGACCTTCGACGCGGTGCTGTTCCTCGACGTCATCGAGCACATTCATCCGCGCGTGGCCGTGCTTCACGAGATCCACCGGGTGCTCCGGCGACGACGGCCGACTCCTGGTGTCGGCGCCGAACCGCGATACGCGCTGGCGGCGAACGCTCCGCGATGCCGGCCTCTTCGCGTACTCCGATCCCGACCACAAGATCGAGTACACGCGCGGGGAGTTCATCGCCGAGCTCCGCGGGCGGCTTCGAGGTCGAGGGCGGGCTCGAGCCCGTCGTGCACGACACGCCCTGGGCCGGCGCGATCGATGCGCTCGGCGGCGTCTCGCTCACGGCGTACGATCGGCTGAGCCGCTGGCGCCGGAGGCGGCGCTGCGGCGACCTGACGACAGCACCGGCTTCCGCGCCCGGGCGGTGAAGGCCCTCGATGATCCTGGGACTGCTGCCGGCGATCCGGCGGTGGAATCGGTGAGCTCGCACAGACCGGGCCAGCACACGCGACTCATCGACGGCTATCTGATCCCCGTACGCGCGGCCTTCGGCGACGTCCGATACTTCAGCTACCCTCGACGAGTCGCTGACGTCCTTCACCAGCGACCGCGAGCTGCTGCGCGCGCGCGCGCGTGTTGCCGGGCGGACCCGAGCATCTCTGGCGCTACGCATTCGCTGATGCCGTGGCGCCACGGCGCCGCGATGCGCGAATGCTCGGTGCTGCGCGTCTTCCAGGTGACCGGCGTGATTCCCGCGCTCCTGGCTCGTCGCCGCTGGGGCACGCCCTTCGTCACGACCTACGGATTCCACTACGAGCGCCTCGCGCGCTCGCGGTCGAGTGCCTTAGCGCTTACGCGGTACGGTGGCGCGCCTCGGCGTGCGCGGCGCGGCGCGGCCGTCGATCGTGCCGACGACCGAGCTTCGAGACATCGTCACCCGCTGGCGGCGCCGGCAAGGTCGTGCTGGTGCCCAACGGAGTCGATACGCGGCGGTTCTGTCCGGCGACCGAGCTCGAAGCGGCAGCGCGCTCGACCGTGCTCTATGTCGGCAGGCCTCTCGGCCGAAAAAGGACCTCGGCACCTTGCTCGAAGCGGCGGGAACGCTGCTGGCGCGGTTCGATCTCGACGTCGCCATGATCGGCGAGGGGCCGGAGCGCGGCCTGCTCGAGGCCAGGGCCAAAGCCCTGGGGGTGCCGCTCACGCTCACGCCGTTCGTGGATCATCGGGAGCTGCCCCGTTTCTACGCGAGCGCGCGGGTGTTCGTGCTCCCGTCGCTGACGGAAGGTCATCCCAAGGTGTTGCTCGAGGCGATGAGCTGCGGCGTGCCGTGCGTCGCGTCGAACGTGCGGCGGTAGCCGCGCGATCCTCACCGAGGGCGCCACCGGGCTTGCTGTTCGAGCCGGGCGACGTCGGCGGGCTCGCGTCCCGGCTCGAGCAGATCCTGGTCCAGCCCGACCTGGCGCGCCGCCTGGGCGAGGGCGCGCGGGCGGCGGTGGTCGAGCGCTACGATCTGACGCGCCTCGTGGCCGGCGAGATCGATCTGCTCCGTCGCGTGGCGCGCCCATGAAGGGGTGATCGCCGGTGCTCAGCGAATATCGGCCGTCCTCCGGACGCGAGTTCTGGTCAGAGCACTGGGGACAACACCCGGTCGAGGAGCTGCTGGAGATCGCCCGCCGCTCGCCGCTGACGAATCTCATCACGCAGGCGTTGCCGACGGCCGGCGCGATTCTCGAGGCCGGCTGCGGACCGGGCAGTACGTCTTGCTCTTGCGTGAGCTGGGCTGGCGCGTCGCCGGCGCCGACTGGAGTGATCGATCCGCTCGTGGCGTGCCGTCGCGTCGCTCCCGCGCCGCTCGCGGCGATGAAGCTCGAAGAGCTCGCCGTGCGCGACGGCGCGCTGGCCGCCTACATCTCGCTCGGCGCCGTCGAGCACGACAAGAGTGGACCGGACGCGATCCTGGCCGAAGCGCGGCGGGCGCTCGCTCCGGGCGGGACGCTCGTGCTGTCGGTGCCCTATGTCAACGGCGTGCGGCGCCTGGCCTCGCCGTGGCTCAGGCGGCAAAGCCGCGCCGTCAAGCGACCACGGCGGAACGTTCTATCAGTTCGTGTTCACGCGGCGCGAGCTCTGGGCGGCCCTGGCCCGCCACGGCTTCCATCCACTCGTCGTCGGCGCCCTACGATCCGGCCTCGACTCCTTCGCAAGGCGCTTCCCGGCGGGATCGCGCGGAGGCTGACGTCGATGCCGGCGGGATCGGTGGTCGCGACCGGCGGTGAGCGCCGCGGCCATGCCCGATCGCCGGGATCGGGCCCGACGGCGCGGGCGATGAGTCTCGCGCGACACCTGCTCTACACGGCGCCGGCGCTCCGGCTGCTCGGCCACATGCTGCTCGTCGTTGCCAGGAAAACGTGAGCGACGCCGCTATACTCATTCTCGATGGCCGATCCGCACTACAGCATCGAAGATCTCGGCGACCGCCGGGTGCTCACGATGGAAGGCCGGACGTACCAGCCGACGCGCGATACAGCAAGCGCGTGATCGAGATGCTCATCGCGCGGAAGGGCAATCGCGCCCCGCTGTACTTCCCGTTCGAGGAGCTGCGCGCGCCGCTCTACCTCGATCCGCTCTTCAGGTGGCTCCGGACATGCGGCGCCCGTAGCCTGGCGGTTCTCGAAGTCGGCTGCCTCCTTCGGCCACATGACCGAGTACCTCGCCGAGCAGCCGGAGGTGGCGACGATCACCACCTTCGACGTGGACCCACATTTCGTCGAGATCGTGCGGACGAAGGTCGAGGAGATGCATCTCGACAAGGTGCGCGAAGTCGCGCTGCTCTCCAACGAAGGCACGCGCCGGCTGCCGTGGCGCGATGGCGCGTTCGATCTCGTCCTGGCGGTCGGGATCATCGAGCACTTGCCCGGGATCGGCGAACCCTCGTGGACGAGTACTACCGCGTGCTGGCGCCCGGTGGTCACATCGCCATCCTCGACACGCCGAACCGCTGGTTCCCGATGGAGACGCACTCGATCAGGCTGCCCGGCGTGCAATGGCTCCCGCCGAAGTGGGCCTACCGGTATGCGCGGCTCTTCCGTCCAAAAAGCTCCGCACCGTCGACTACAAGGATTTCGTCGCCGACGGCACCGGATGGCGCAACGCGACGCTCGCCGAGTGCCTGCCGTCCTCTGGATGGAGCGAGATCGAGGACGTGACCGAGGCCGCCGGCTACGGCTCGCGCTTTTTCCCCAAGGTCGCCGGGCGCCGGATGATCAGGCTCGGCCCGATCTTCGCCGGCCTCGTCAGGAGCTTCTCGCGTCGCCCGCGTCACGCCGTCCCGCTGGCTGCCCTACTTCAACCTTCTCTTCCGCAAGCGTCCCGCACCGACCCGACGCGGGTGAGCGTGCCCGCCGTCTCGGTCCTGATGTCCGTGCACAACGGCGCGCCGTGGGTGCGCGACGCCGTGACGAGCGTCCCTCACACAGCGGCTCGCGGACCTCGAGCTGATCGTCATCGACGACGGCTCGACGGACGCGACACCGGACGTGCTCTCGCCGCGGTGCGCGATCCGCGCCTGCGTCTCGAGCGCCGGGTTCGGGAGGGACTGACGCGCGCGTTGATCCGGGCGATCGAGCTGGCCCGCGCGCCGCTCCTGGCACGGCTCGATGCCGACGACGTCGCGATGCCGGAGCGTCTCGCGCTCCAGCACGAGTACCTCGATGCTCATCCCGACGTCGGACTTCTGGGGACCGGGGCCCGCGAGGTCGACCCGACCGGCCGTGAGGTCGCGATCGTGCGGCCGCCCGTGGACGATGCGTCGATCCGGCGCGCGCTCATCCGCGCGAACCCCTTCGTGCACTCGTCCGTGGTCGTGCGGCGGGCGGCGCTGGACCGGGCCGGCGGGTACGATCGCTCGTTCCCGGTCGCGCAGGACTATGACCTGTGGATGCGCCTGGCGCGCGTGACCCGCCTGGCGAACCTGGCCGAGCCCTCGTGATCCGGCGGCTCACGCCCGGGCGCGTCTCGGCCGTCCGCGACGACGACCGGCTGCGGGCCGAGGCGCGGGTGCGCTGGCGCGCCGTGCGGAGCCGCGACTACCCCTGGTGGTGCGCCGTCTTCGCCCTTCGGCCCCTCGCGGCGCTGGCCCTGCCGGAGCCTGGCGGCGAGCCTTCGTGGGCAACGCGTATGAGCGGCTCGTCGTGCGGGGTGTAGTACTATGGCCAAGATGCGGATTTTGATCACGGGTATCACGGGCTTCGTGGGCAGCCACCTCGCCGAGTTCGCCCTCGCCCGCGGCGCCGAAGTGTTCGGCTCCGTGCGGTGGCGCAGCAAGATGGAGCACATCGAGGCGCTCCGTGACCAGGTGACCTCATCGAGTCGGACCTGCGCGACCTCCTCCTCGGTCCGGACGGTCCTCGAGCAGGCGCGGCCCGACTACATCATTCATCTCGCGGCGCAGAGCTTCGTCCACGCCTCGTGGCAGACGCCGGTCGAGACGTTCTACACGAACGTGGTCAGCCAGATGAACCTGTTCGAGGCGATGCGCCAGCTCGGATCGACGGCACGGTTCCTCGTGATCGGCTCTGAGCGAGGAGTACGGCCTCGTCGAGCCCGACGAGTTGCCGATCCGCGAGTCGAACCCGCTCCGGCCCCTGTCGCCCTACGCCGTGAGCAAGGTGGCCCAGGACCTGATGGGCTGGCAGTACTTCAGAAGCTACGGGATGCACGTGCTCCGGGCGCGCGCCTTCAACCACACCGGGCCCCGGCGCGGCGACGCCTTCGCCGAGTCCAACTTCGCGAAGCAGATCGCCGAGATGGAGGCGGGCCTGCGCGAGCCGGTCGTGCACGTGGGCGACCTGAAGCCGACGCGCGACTTCTCCGACGTGCGCGACATCGTGCGCGGCTACTGGCTCCTGCTCGAGCGCGGGACACCCGGGCGAGGTCTACAACCTGTGCTCCGGCCTCGAGTGGTCGATCGAGCGCCTCCTGAACTTTCTGATCGGCAAGTCGACGGTGCCGCACATCGAGATCCGTCAGGATCCGGCGCGCCTGCGTCCCTCCGACGTGCCGGTCCTGCGCGGCTCGCGGCAGAAGATCGAGAACGCGCTCGGCTGGCGCACCACGATTCCCCTCGAGCAGACGCTCACGGATCTGCTCGAGTACTGGCGTCGCCGAATCGCGTCACGCCCGCGCTAGCGGGAGCAGGCTTGGTTCCGGGCGCGCGAGTCGCCCTCGTTCACGATTGGCTGACCGGAATGCGAGGCGGCGAGCGCTGCCTCGAGGTGCTCTGCGAGCTGTTCCCTGACGCGCCCCTCTTCACGCTCTTGCACGTCCCCGGCAGCGTGACGCCCCAGATCGAGCGCCGGCGCATCGTGACCTCGTTCGTGCAGCGCCTGCCGCAGGCCGCCGCGCGATATCGCCACTATCTCCCGCTGTTCCCGCTGGCGATCAGCCGGTTCGATCTGTCCGGGTACGATCTCGTCGTGTCGATGAGCCACTGCGTCGCCAAGGGGGTGCGTGTGTCGCCCCAGGCGTTGCATCTGTGCTATTGCTTTTCTCCGATGCGCTATGTCTGGGACCTCTCGAGCGACTACTTCGACCGGGCCACGGTCTGGCCGCGCGCACGCTCGGGCCGCCGCTGGCGGCGGCGCTCAGGCGCTGGGACCGGAAGACGGCCGGCGTGCATCGGTTCGTGGCGATCTCGCGGCACATCGCCGACCGGATCCGGCGCGTGTACGAGCGTCCGGCGGACGTGATCTATCCGCCGGTCGACGTGTCGCGCTTCGAGATCGCGGATGCCGCCGACGACTACTATCTGGTCGTGAGCGCGCTCGTGCCGTACAAGCGCATCGACCTCGCGGTCGGGGCGGCCAATCGACTCGGCCGACGCCTGCTCGTCGTCGGCACGGGCCCTGAGGACGCGCGACTGCGCGCGCTCGCCGGGCCGACGGTCAGCTTTCTCGGGTGGCGATCCGACCCCGAGATCGCGACGCTCTACCGCGCGCTGCCGGGCCCTCATCTTTCCGGCGGTCGAGGACTTCGGCATCACGCCGCTCGAGGCCGCCGCCGCCGGACGCCCGACGATCGCCCTGGCGCGCGGCGGGGCGCTCGAGACGATGGTGGGGCTCGACGCGGCCGAGGCGCCCACCGCGGTGTTCTTCGAGGAGCAGACGGTCGACGCGCTGGTCGAGGCGATGGCGCGCTTCGAGCGGACCGCCGCGCGGTTCGACGCGAAGGCGCTCCGCGCGCGCGCCGAGTCGTTCGACCGGCCGGTCTTCAAGCGGAAGCTCGGCGAGTACATCGCCGCGCGCTGGAGCGAGCGCGGCGCGAGGCCGGCGTGCTGAAGGCGCACTCGCGGCTCGTCGAGAACCTGGCGCTCGCCGGCGATCTCTTCCTGATCGCCGTGTGCTGGATGTCCGCCTACGCGATCCGCTTCCACCTGATGCACGTGACGGACGTGCCCCCTTCCGCGACTACGCGCTCCAGCTGGTCCCGATCATGATCGTGTGGGGCATCGCGTTCCGCACGTTCGATCTGTATCGGCCCAATCGCCTCGGCTCCCGCGTCTCGGAGTGGTTCGACGTCGCCAAGGCCTCGACCCTCGGCGCGCTGATTCTCGTCTCGATCATGACCGTTCGTGTTTCGCGGGTACGAGTACTCGCGACTCGTCATCCTGCTGTTCCTGCTCCAGTCGATCGTCGCGGTCAGCCTCGCCCGCGCGGCGCTGCGCGAAGGGCTGCGGTTCGCCCGCCGTCACGGCTACAACCTTCGCTACGCGATCGTGGTGGGCGGCGGGGAGCCGGCCGCCGAGGTGCTGCGCGTCCTCAACCGGCGCCGGGACGTCGGCATCTTCGTCCTGGGCCTCCTGAGCGACAAGCGCGAGGTTCCGGAGAACGTGCGGTGGCTCGGCGGCATCGAGGACGTCCGCGCGGTGCTCGATCGCCAGCAGGTCGACATCGTGTTCATCGCGCTCCCGCACGCCGACGCCTCGCGGCTCACCGCCGTGCTGAGCGGCATCGGCGACGATCCGATCGCGATCCACCTGGTGCCGGACGTGTTCAGTCTGGTGCCGGCTCGTGGCGGCGTCGAAGAGTTCGAGATGATCCCGTTCATCCACCTGCGCGAATCGCGGCTCTACGGCTGGAATCGCGTCCTCAAGCGCGCCTTCGACCTGGTCTTCGGCGCGCTGGCGCTGGCGGTCGCCGCGCCGGTGATGCTGGCGACCGTGGTGGCGCTCAAGCTCACGTCGCCCGGGCCCGTCCTCTATCGCCAGGAACGCATGGGCGTCGACGGCCGGCGCTTCCGGATGCTGAAGTTTCGCACGATGCGGATCGGACGCCGAGGCCGAGACCGGACCGGTGTGGGCGCGCGCCGACGATCCCCGCCGCACGACGGTCGGCGTGTTCCTGCGACGGACCAGCCTCGACGAGCTGCCGCAGCTCATCAACGTGCTGCGCGGCGAGATGAGCCTGGTCGGCCCGCGGCCGGAGCGCCCGAGCTTCGTCGAGGAGTTCCGGCGCCGCGTGCCGGGCTACATGCTCCGCCACAAGGTGAAGGCGGGGATCACCGGCTGGGCGCAGATCAACGGCTGGCGGGGCAACACGTCGATCGAGAAGCGGATCGAGTACGACCTCTACTACATCGAGCGCTGGAGTCTCGGCTTCGATCTGAAGATCCTGCTGCAGACCCTCTGGTACGGCTTCCGCATCAACCGCAACGCGCATTGAGCGCCCTGCTCGCCTGGCTGCTCGGGGCGCTGACGGCCGGCCTCGCCGCGTCGATCACGCTCTCGGAATCCACGCTCGTCGTGCTCGCGGTCGTCCTCATCTTCGGCCCGCGCGGCGCGCGCCCACGGGCCGGCTGGCGCCGCTGCTCGGGCCGGTGGTCGCGTTCGCGCTGTGGACGCTCGTCGCCGCGCTCGCCTCCGCGCGCCCGTGGGAGAGCGTGCTCGCCTCGCGAGGGCTTCTCACGCTCGGCGCCTTCTACGTCGTGCTGAACGCGCTGCCCGACGCGCGCGCGGCCGGACGCTTCGCGAGCGGTCTCCTGATCGCCGTCGCGATCGTGGCGCTCCTGTCGATGGTGCAGGTGGGCTTCTGTCCGCCCGAGGGCACGGTCGCCTCGAGCCACGCCGCGGTTCGGCTGCTGATGCGGAAGTGCGCGCGCGCCCGCGGGTTCTTCTCGATCTACATGACGCTCGCCGGCGTGCTCACGCTCGTGCTGGTCAGCGCGCTCCCGCGCGTCGCGCTGGGCGGCCGGCGGTCGGCCTGGACGCGTACCGGCGTGGCTGGCCGGGCTCCTGGCGCTCGGCCTGACGGAGGTGCGCGGCGCGTGGCTCGGCTTCGCCGCCGGCTGCGCGGCGTGCACGCTCGGCCTCCGCCGTCGCTGGCTCGTGCTGGCCGCGCTGGTGCTCGTGCTCGCCGGCGCGCTCGCCGTCGAGCCGCGCTTGCTCGAGCGCGTGAAGACCGTGGGGAGCCTCGCCGACGACACTACCCGGGACCGGCTCGCGATGCTCGACGCCGGACTCGGTCTCGCGATCGCGCACCCGCTGACCGGGATCGGGCCCGGTCAGGTCAAGAACGTCTACCCGACGGTCGCCTCCCCGGAGGCGCTTCGCCGCTCGACCAGCCACCTGCACAACACGCCGCTGCAGATCGTCGTGGAGCGCGGGCTGCCCGGGCTGGCGGCGTGGATCGCGATCTGGGTGGGATACTTCGGCGCGGCCTGGCGGGTGTTCAGGCGTGTTCCGTCGGCGAACCGAAGAGGCCCGGAGTACGCTGGTGCTGGGCCTGCGATCGCCGCGCATCGCGGCGTTCCTCGTCGCCGGACTCTTCGAGTACAACTTCGGCGACACGGAGGTGCTGCTGGTGGCTCTGCGCTGATGGCGCTCCCGTTCGTCGTCGAGCGCGAGCTCACGCTCGAGGCGGCGGAGTCGGCTCAGCTCCGCGAGTGACGGGCGCGATCGTAGCGGCCGAGGACCTGACCGAGCGTCTCGGCCTGGATCAGACCCTGGGACTTCATGTCCTGGAAGACGTCGCCCCACTTGCGCCCGCTCCGGCGCTCCTGCGCGATCTGCTCGAGCGTCATCGGCGTGACGCCGCCGGCCGTCGTGTTCTGCGCCTCGAAGAGCGCGGTCGCGACCCGCTTGTTGCCGGGCGACAGAGACTCGAACGCGCCCGGCGAAGGAACCGACGCCAGCTCGGGCTGCGCCGCCGATTTCGACTGGGCTTCGGCCGTTCCCATCGTTGCGACGAGCATCAGGACGCCGAGAGCCGCGGCCAGCGATCGTGCGGGACGCCCGTCTTGTCGTTCACCCTGCACATCTCTCGATCACCTCCTATGAAGTGAGAATTGCACGGGCGGTGCCAGAGGCTTGCGAGACAGGCCATTTCCGATTTCTCGGGGACTTAGGCGGAAATCGGACGCTTCGAGTCGGTGGTCGGGGACTGGACAGGGTGGCTCAGCCGTTCCAGACCGATGACAAATTACGGCCAGGGTCAGGGCATGGGCCAGCCGAGCCATTCGCACACGCCACGCCCCATGACCCACTCGAGGTCGGCGCCCGCGAGCCACGGCAACTCCGTGGTGAACAGGTCGACGCACTCGCGATACGTGCACGTCATCCGGGTGAGATCGGTGCCCCAGAACGTGCGGGCCGGACCAAACGCGTCGACCAGCTGGCGAATGTGCGGATGGATGTCGCGGAACGGATAGCCGTGCGCCGACAAGGACGGGCATGCCCGACGCCTTCACGGCGACGTTGGGAAGCTTGGCGAGCTCGCAGACCTTCGCAGATCTGCGAACGGGCTGCGGTCCGTCGCCGCTCGATCGATGCCCGACGTGATCGATCGTGAGCTTGAGCCCGGGTGACGCTCGGCGATCCTGCGCAGCGCATCGAGCGAGCCGGGCACCAGCACCATCAGCGGGATCCCGGCTCGCTCGGCGGCCGGCCACAGCCAGTCCGCCGTGCCGTCGGTCAGCCATGGACGCTGCCGATCGGTGTGGAACGTGAAGCGCATCCCGAGCATGCCCGGCTGCTTGTTCCAGTCGGCGACGAGGGCGCGGCTCTCCGGCCGCTCGAGCGCGAGTCGCCCCATCACCGCGAAGCGCTCGGGTGCAGCGCGCGCCGCCTCGAGCGCCAGATCGTTGCGGTCGCCTTCCCACGAGGGCGGAACGATGACGACGCGGCTGACACCCGGGCGGCATCCATCTCGGCCAGCAGCATGCTCCCGGTGACCGGGTACGGCTTCTGAGCCCGCTGCGCTCCGTCCGCCGGCCACGGCCGGTCCGGTGAATCCGCACCCCAGATGTGCACCTGCGAGTCGACGATGTGCATGCCGGTCCTTTCCGTTCTCGCGATATTATCGTGCCCTCGCTTCTCACGTCACGCGTCTGGGGAGATCGATCATGAGTGAGGCTCGCGGCACCACGGGCTCGACGCGCAGGGAGTTCTTGCGAACCGGCGGCATGCTGGCGGCCGGGATGAGCGTCGCCCCGCTGTCTCTCGGCGTGCGCCACCATCGCGCCCGGTCAGGGCATCAACGTCGAGGAGATCAGCATCGCCGACCTGCAGGCGGCGATGACCGCGGGCCGGCTCGACTCCGAGACGCTCGTGCAGATGTACCTCACGCGCATCCAGGCGATCGATCGCAGCGGTCCCACCTTGCGCTCGGTCCAGGAGATCAATCCCGACGCGGTCGCGATCGCTCGCGCGCTCGACGAGGAGCGGCGGGCCAAGCGGGTGCGCGGGCCGCTCCACGGCATCCCGATCTTGCTGAAGGACAACATCGCCACCGCGGACAAGATGGAGACGACGGCCGGTGCCCTGGCGCTCGTCGGCGCGCGCCCGCGCGAGGACTCGACGATCGCGCTGCGGCTCCGGCAGGCGGGCGCCATCATCCTCGGCAAAGCCTCGATGAGCGAGTGGGCGTACTTCAAGTCGACCCCGGGCTCGAGCGGCTGGAGCGCGCGCAGCGGCCAGGCGCGCAACCCGTACGTCCTCAATCGCACGCCGTGCGGGTCGAGCTCCGGCTCGGCGATCGCGGTGGCGGCGAACCTCGTGACGGTGTCGATCGGCACCGAGACCGACGGCTCGATCGTCTCGTCCCGGCGGCGTCAACGGCGTCGTGGGCATCAAGCCCACCGTGGGGCTGACCAGCCGCGCGGGCGTGATCCCGATCTCCGTGACGCAGGACACGATCGGCCCGTTCGGGCGCACGGTCGCCGACGCGGCCACCGTCCTGGGCGCGCTCGTCGGCGTCGACTCGCGCGACCCGGCGACCCAGGCGAGCGCCGGCCGCTCGCAGACCGACTACGTCAAGTACCTCGAGCTCAACGGGCTCCGCGGCGCCCGCATCGGGGTGCCCGCGACGGCTACTTCGGCTACAGCCCGAAGCGCGGACGCGGTCGTCAACCAGGCCATCGACGCCCTGCGCACCGGCGGCGCGGTGATCGTCGATCCGGTCAAGATCCCCAACTTCGATCGAACCGCGCTCAACGCCGCCGAGATCATCGTGCTGCTCTACGAGTTCAAGGCCGGCGTGAACGCCTATCTGGCCAGCGTGGCCCCGGGCGCCAGGTGCGGACGCTCGACGACGTCATCCAGTTCAACAAGCGCAACGCGCGCGAGAACCTGCCCGTATCTTCGGGCAGGAGCTGCTCGATGCGCGCGCAGGCGAAGGGCGACCTGACGGAGGCCGAATACCTGGAGGCGCTCGAGAAGTGCCGTCGTCTCGCGGGCAAGGAAGGCTTCGACGCCATCATGGACGAGCAACAGCTCGACGCGCTGGTCGCGCCGACGACGACGCCGGCGTGGCCGGTCGACCTCGTCAACGGCGATCAGTTCCGCGGCAGCAGCGCCAAGAGCGCCGCGCTGGCCGGCTATCCACTCGTGACCGTCCCGGCGGGCGCCGACGATGGGGCTGCCGGTCGGGATCACGTTCATGGGGCGCGCCTGGAGCGAGCCGACCTTGATCAAGCTCGCGTACGCCTTCGAGCAAGCGACGAAGGCGCGGCGTCCACCGCAGTATCTCGCCGCGACACCGTAAAGGATCAGACTCATGCGTGCCGTGATCTGTCGTGCGTGGGGGAAGTGGACGGCCTTCGAGTCGAAGAGGTCGCCGTGCCGCCTCCAGGGCCGGACGACGTCTTGATCTCCGTGAAGGCGACTGCCGTGAACTACGCGGACGCTCTGATGACCGCCGGTCGCTATCAGACGAAGCCGGATCTTCCGTTCAGCCCGGGACTCGAGACCGCCGGCATCGTGGCCGCGTGCGGCGCGCGGGTGACGAAGCTCAAGCCCGGCGATCGCGTGATGGCGATCCTCGCCTACGGCGGGCTCGCCGAGATGGCGGTGGCGCCGGCGTCAGAGACGTTCGCGATCCCGTCGCGGATGAGCTTCGAGGAGGCCGGCGCCTTTCCGGTCGCCTACATCTCGAGCCACGTGGCGATGCGCTGGCAGGGCCGCCTCGAGCCCGGCGAGACCGTGCTCGTGCTCGGCGCGGCCGGCGGCGTCGGCCTCACCGGCGGTCGAGATCGGCAAGGCGATGGGCGCGCGGGTGATCGCGGCGGCGAGCACGGCCGAGAAGCTCGCGGTGGCGCGCGCGAGCGCGGCGCCGACGACCTCGTCAACTACTCGACCGAGAAGCTCACCGAGCGGGTGATGGCGCTGACCGACGGCAAGGGCGCCGACGTGTGCTTCGACCCGGTCGGCGGTGATCTCTTCGACGCGGCGCTCTCGGCGCTCGGGTGGGGCGGCCGCATCCTGGTCGTCGGGTTCGTGGGCGGCGTTCCAGCAGATTCCCGCGAATCGGCTCCTGGTCAAGAACCGCGTCGGCGATGGGAACCTCACTGCGCTACTTCCGATGGCACGCGCCGGAGAAGCTCCGCGCGTCGGTCGACGAGCTCTTGCGCTGGTATGAAGAAGGCAAGCTGAAGCCCTGCATCTCGCACCGCCTACCGCTGGAGAAGAGCGTCGAGGCGATCCGGCTCCTGACCGACCGCCGCGCGTACGGCAAGGTCGTCGTCGTGCCGGGCTTGAAGGGCGACTGAGCGTGGAGATCCAGGTTCGCGAGCACGGCCGGCACGTCGTGGTGCTCACGATCGACAATCAGCCGAAGCTCAACGCGATGTCGCGCCAGATGATGGCGGACCTCGCCCGGCTGTGGGACGAGCTCGATCGCGGCCGCTGCCGGTGCGTCGTCCTCACCGGCGCCGGCGACGCGTGCGTTCTGCGCCGGCGCGGACCTGAGCGGCGATCTCTCCGCGGCGCCGGAGACCGCCCGCGTCGTCAGTCACGCGCTCCTGAAGCATCACGTCTTCTCGAAGCCGATCGTCGCGGCCGTCAACGGCGACTGCGTCGGCGGCGGCGTCGAGCTGCTGCTGTCCACCGACGTCCGCGCCGCGGCGCCTCACGCCCGCTTCGGGCTCCCGGAGGTGCGCTGGTCGATCTATCCGTTCGGCGGCGCGACGGTGAAGCTCACCGAGCAGATCGGGTACGTGCACGCGATGGATCTCCTGCTGACCGGCCGGCTCATCGATGCGGCCGAGGCCGCGCGCCTCGGGCTGGTCAACCGCGTGGTGCCGGCCGAGGGGCTCATGGCGTGGGCGCTCGACACCGCCGAGACGATCGCCGCCAACAGCCCGTCGGCGGTGCAGGCGGTGAAGCGGCAGATCAGCTCGACGATCGCCGATCACGCGCTCTCGCGCGAGGCGCTCGAGCAGGAGCTCGGCGATCGCGTGCGGGCCAGCGCCGATTTTCGGGAAGGCGTCGCGGCGTTTCGCGAGAAACGGAAGCCCGCGCTACGACGAGCTGGCCTAGGTCGCGCGGCGCGCCGTCGTTCAGGCGCTGCGGGCCGGACGCGAGCGTAAGCCGCGCCCGGCGAAGAGGAGCAGCGCCGCGGCGACCCACGCGAGCGCGCCGTCGAACACGAACGCGCCGGGAATACTGGCCGCGGCGATCGCGCCGCTCGCGAGCGGACTGGCCGCGGTGCCGATCTGAAGACCGAGACCCAGCCAGCCGAACGCGGCGCCGCGATGCTCCGCGGGCACGATGGCGGCGCCCAGCGAATAGGTCAAGCGTGATCGCGGCGCCGAGACAGAGGCCGGTGAGCAGGCGCAGCACGAGCAACAGGACCCAGCCGCGCGGCAGCGCCATGGCCGCGCAGAGCGGACCGCCGACGAGCAGCCCGATCAGCAAGATGCCGCGCGGCGGGCACCTCGCGCGCGAGCCGCGCGGCGACGTTGGCCGAGGCCGTCGCCGCGATCGGCGCCGATCGAGACGATCGCGCCGGAGGTGGCCGCGATCTTCTCGATGCCCGGCATGTGCGCGACCTGTAGCGGAATCAGGAGCGCGAGCCCGCGGTCGATGAACTGCGCGACGAAGAGCAGCGCCATCACCACGGCGAAGTTGGGGTACTGAACACGTCGCTGAGCGGCATCCGCGAGCGCCGGCTGGCGCGGGGCTCCCGCGCGCCGGCGCGCACCTCCTGGAACAGCACGATGAGCCCGACGAGCGCCAGCGCGCAGAGTCCCGCCGTCGCGAAGAACGCGTAGCGGATCCCGAAGTGCGAGGCCACGTAGCCGCCGATCGCGGGACCGACCGCGACGCTCAGGAGCTGCGCCGACTGCACCATGCCGATCGCCGCAGGCACCTTGTCCCTGGGCGCCGAGGTCGTCGCCAGCGCCATCACCATCGGCGTGAAGCCGGCGAAGAGGCCCATGACCACGCGCGCGAGGAAGAGCTGCTCGACCGAGGTGACGAGCCCCATCGCCGCCACGATGACGACGAAGCCGACCAGCGAGCGGATCAGCATCATCTTGCGGCCGAAGCGGTCGGCGAGGCGGCCGAAGACCGGCGACAGGAGCCCTGACATCGCGGGCGTGACGGCGGCCTGAGCGCCCGCCCACAGCGCGATCTTCGCCGGATCCGTCACGCCGAGCTCGCGGATGTAGAGCGGCAGGAACGGCGAGAAGAACTGGAAGCCGACGAACGAGATGAAGACGGTCAGGGTGAGGGCCCAGACGTTACGCCGCCAGTCGTTGGGCAGGATCCGCATCAGGCGCTCGCGGCGGCTCGCGCGCGGCGAGCAGCTCGGCGAGCCGGAACTTCTGCACCTTGCCGGTGGCCGTGACCGGCAGCTCGTCGCGCCGCATCAGCCGGAATTCCTGCGGCACCTTGAACGCGGCGAGCGCCGTCTTGCAGAAGGCGCGCAGCGCGTCGGGCTCGGCGTCGTGGCCGTCGCGGAGCACGACGACCGCGGCGAGGATCTCTTCTCTGCGCGCGATCCGGGAGGCCGACGACGTACGCCTGCTCGACCGCCGGATGGCCGAGCAGGACCTCCTCGACCTCGAGCGGCGCGACGTTGATCCCGCCGGTCTTCACCATCTCCTTGATCCGGCCGCGGAACCGGAGCCGGCCGTCGTCGCCGATGCGCGCCGAGATCACCGGTGATCAGAAAGCCGTCGGCGTCGAACGCCGCGGCGTTCTTCTCCGGATCCTTGTAGTAGCCGGGCGTCAGATAGCCGCGGACGAGAATCTCGCCGACCTCGCCCGTCGGCAGCGGGCTTCGCGTCTCGCGGTCGACGATGCGGATCTCCATGCCCGGCAGCGGGCGCCCGACGGTCGTCCGCCGGATGTCGGCCGGGTCGTGCGCGTCGGTGACGCTGCAGTTGCCGTAGGTCTCGGTGAGGCCGTAGACGTTGCAGATCTCGCGCACGCCGAGATCCATCACCATCTGCATCGCCGGCGGCGGGCCGATCGCGGCGCCGGTGCGCAGCGAGGAGAGATCGCGCCGCGCCCGGTCGGGATGCTCGGCGAGGGCGAGCGCGATGTTGGGGGTGCCGTAGTAGACGGTGCAGCGCTCGCGCTCGATCAGGGCCAGCGCGGCGCCGCGGCGTCGAGCGACGTCTTGCAAGCACGATCGTGCCGCCGTGCGTCATCACCGCCAGGAGCGCGTTGGCGCAGCCGAAGCTCCAGAAGAGCGAGATCCCCATCCACATGCGGTCCGCCGGTGTCAGATGCTGGCGCTCGCCGATGTTCCACATGTTCTCGACGAGGCCGCCGTGCTGGAGCTGAACGCCCTTCGGCGTCGAGGTGGTCCCGGACGTGTAGAGGATGTAGGCGACGTCGTCCGGCGCGACGGCGCGCTGCGCGGCGTCGAGCTCGGCGTCGCCGACCGCCGCACCGAGCTCCCAGAGCGTGTCGAAGCGGCGTCAGCGGGCCCTGCCGCTCGCCGTCGACGACGACCACGCGCGCGAGCTTCGGCAGTCGCGCGGAGCCCGGGCCGCCCAGCTCGGCCAGCATGCCCAGATAGTCCTGTCCGGCGAAGCGCGCGATCGTGATCACGGTGGTGGCGTCGCAGTGGCCGAGCACGTACCCGAGCTCGCGGGCGCGCGACCACGTACTGATCGGCACCAGGGTGGCGCCGAGCATCGCGACGGCGAAGTCGATCACGAGCCACTCCGGCCGGTTGCCCATCAGGAGAGCAACCTTGTCGCCGCGCCGGACGCCGAGCCGCAGAAGCCCCTTCGCCAGCCGCCGGGCGCGGTCGCGCGTCGCGGCGTAGCTCAGGCGCTCGCCGCCGCCGACGATGAGCTCGTGACCGGGGTTGCGGGCCGTGATCTCGTCGAGCAGGTCGGGCAGGGTGCGGCTCCGCGGGAGGGCCACGACCCATCATAAGCCGAGCGGCCGTTCATCCGGTATAGTGGCGCGGTTGACTCCTCACGCGCTCGCGCTGTCCAGCGCCCTATGCTCGGCCGTCGCGACGATGCTGATCCAGCGAGGCCTGCGGCGCTCGAACTTCTACGCGGGCTTCTGGCTCAACGTCGCCGTCGGCGCGGTGGGACTGTGGTCGGCCGTTCTCCTGCTCGTCCCGCGCGAGGACTACAACTGGCACGCCGCGCCGTACTTCATCGCGTCGGGCGTCGTCGGCACCGCGGCCGGCCGGCTCTTCCGAGTTGCCGCGATCGAGAAGGTCGGCGCCTCGGTCTCGGCGGCAATCCTCAACCTGGCGCCGCTGATCTCGACCGTGCTCGCGGTCCTCTTGCTCGGCGAGCGGATCACCGCGGCGATTCTCACCGGCACGCTGGTCGTCGTTCTCGGAACCATCCTGCTCTCGATGAGCGGACGGCACGTCGGCTTTCGGCCGCGCGACCTCGTCTACCCGTTCGTCTCGGCCATGTGCTTCGGGGTGGTGGCCATCTTGAGAAAGCTCGGCCTCGGCCTGGCCGGGCCGCTCTTCGACTCGGCCATCAACATCACCGCCGCGCTGATTGCCTCGACCGCCTTCGTGCTCGCGTCGGGCAACTTCGGCGCGATCCGGTACGACAAGCGGAGCTTTCTCTACTTCGCCGGCGGCGGCGCCTTCGAGAACACCGGGGTCTTTCTGCTGATCTTCGCGCTCGGGCTCGGTGAGGTGAGCGTGGTCGTGCCGCTGGCGGGAACGTCGCCGCTGTTCGTGCTCCTCCTGGCCTATTGGTTTCCCAGCGGGATCGAGCGCCTGAGCTGGCGCCTGATCACCGGCGCCGTGCTCATCGTGCTCGGCGTGTTCCTGCTCACCGGCTGGGGCATCAGCCGCCTGGCTTGACGCGCGGTCGAGCGCGGCGCTACGCTGCGCGGCATGTCATGGGCCCATCCCGAATACCTCGTCGAGACGGACTGGCTGGCGGCGAATCTCGAGGACCCGGCGCTTCGCGTGCTGGAGTGCACGACGATCCTGCACCCGCGGCCCGACGGCGGCTACAAGGCCGAGTCGGGACGAGCGACGTGGGCCGCCGGCCACATTCCGCGTAGCGGCTTCGCCGACCTCACCGACGATCTCTGCGATCGCACGGCGTCGTGGCTCTACATGATGCCCGAGACCGAAGCGATGGCGGCCGCGATGGCTCGCCTCGGCGTCGGCGAGGGGACTCGCGTCGTGCTGTACGACCGCGCGGTGAACATGTGGGCCGCGCGCGTCTGGTGGATGCTGCGCGCCGTCGGCTTCGACCGTGCCGCGGTGCTGAACGGCGGCTGGAAGAAGTGGACGCTCGAAGGGCGCCCGACCTCCACCGATCCGTGCGTCTATCCTCCCGCGCGCTTCGTCACGCGGCCGCGCCCCGAGATCTTCGTCGGCAAGGACGCGGTGCTCGCCGGCCTGGGGCAGCGCGCCACGTGCGTCATCAACGCGCTGTCCGAAGAGCAGCATCGCGGCACCGGCGGCGTCGCGTACGGGCGGCCGGGGCGCATCGCCGGCAGCGGCAACGTGCCGGCGCGCTCGCTCGTCGATCCGGCGACGCACGCGTACCTCGCGCCCGACGCGCTGCGGAGGCAATTCGCGGCGTCCGGCGCGCTCGCCGCCGGGCGAGTGATCACCTACTGCGGCGGCGGCATCGCGGCCAGCAGTGACGCCTTCGTGCTCACCTTGCTGGGCCACGATCAGGTGTCCGTCTACGACGCGTCGCTGTCCGAGTGGGCGTCCGATCCGTCCCTGCCGATGGAGAAGGGCTAAAAGGAGCCACCATGGCCACGAAGAAGAAGGGCACCGGGCTGATGATGGTCTGGACCGACGTGCCGGCGGACAAGGAGAAGGAGTTCAACCGCTGGTACAACGATGAGCATCTCGCCGAGCGTCTCGAGCTGCCGGGGTTCTTGAACGGCGCGCGGTACGAAGCCGTCAAGGGCGGGCCCAAGCATCTCGCGGTCTACGAGCTCGAGAGCGTCGCCGCGCTCGAGACTCCCGAATACAAGAAAGTCCGCGCGAACCCCACGGCGTGGACCAAGAAGTGCTCGCCCGATGTCATCGGCACGAACTTCATCCGCAACGTGTACACGCTGATCCATCCCAAGACGCATGACGCCGCCGGTGGCCGAGAGTCCGATGGCTCCAGCGCTCCAGCTCGGGCGAATGGACGTGCCGCCGGAGATCGATGCCGACTTCAACACCTGGTACAACACGATCTACATCCCGAACTACGAGAAGGTCCCCGGCGTGATCCGCGGCCGGCGCTTCCGCGCGGTGACGGGCACACCGACCTACCTCACGTTCTACGAGTTCCAGAACCCGAAGGTCTCGGAGACACCCGCCTGGCTCGCCCAGCGGGACATCGCGCCCGAGACCCAGCGCATTCGGCCGCACATGAAGCACGCGGAGGGTTCGCCGGGGGTCTACGTGCAAGACGTTCGAGCTCGGGGATAGCAGCGGCACCGCCGGGAGGACGGATATGCGACTCGAGGACAAGGTCGTCATCGTCACGGGCGGAGCGCAAGGGCATCGGGCGCGCGTACTGCCTCGGCATGGCGGCCGAGGGCGCGCGCGTCGTCGTGGCCGACGTCGCGGATCCGAAATCGACCGTCCAGGAGGTCGAGGCGCGCGGGGCGCAGGCGCTGGGCGTCGAGTGCGACGTCTCGCGCGAAGAGGACACCTTGCGGCTCGCCACCGAGACCCTGGCGCGATTCGGCCGCGTCGACATCCTCGTGAACAACGCCGCCCTGTACGGCCCACTCAAGCGACGGCCGTTCATGGAGATCCCCGTCGAGGAGTGGGACCGCGTCATGGCGATCAACCTGCGCGGTCTCTTTCTGTGCTCGCGCGCGGTGTTTCCGGCGATGAAGGCGCAGGGCGCGGGCACGATCATCAACATCGCCTCCGGCACGTTCTTCAAAGGCGTTCCGCACTACATCCACTACACGACGTCGAAGGGCGGCGTCGTCGGGTTCACGCGCTCGCTCGCCCGCGAGCTCGGCGAATTCGGGATCCGCGTGAACGCGATCGCGCCGGGCTTCACCCTGAGCGGCGAGAACGAGAAGAACATGCCGGACGCGGGCAAGGCCGCGAACGTCGGGATGCGGATGCTGAAGCGCGCCGAGGTTCCCGAAGACCTCGTCGGCACCGTGATCTTCCTCGCCTCGGACGATAGCCGATTCATCACCGGCCAGACGATCGTCGTCGACGGCGGCGGCAGCGTGCTGATTTCACATCGAGGGTCTTCGCGGGCTTCCTCGTCGCTTGACCCCGCAGCGGCACGTAGAGATCAGCGTCACCAGCCGAGCGCAGTCAGCCGACCGCGAGCGGGAGCCAGCCAGCCAGATGCGGCGACATCGGTGGAGCGCCCGTGACCGCTCGTAAAGAAGGAATCAACACGGGCCATCCGATCGCCAGAAGAATCCCGAAGCATTTCGCGATCAGGGACGGTCACCCGCGACGGTATCCAGAATGAGAACAGACCGGCGACGTACACCAGCGATAGCGAGTGAGCGCCCGCGTGCTTCAGGCCACTGCACGAGCGGGCCGATGAAGAATCGTTCGCCGGAACCACGGCTCCGTCGACACGCGCAGGAGCGCGAAGTAGTCCTTGAAGTGCTCGACGTCCGACTCGAGACCATGTCGGACACGATGAAGCAGGCGAGGTCGCCCTGGCGCCATACCCAGGCGGAGAATCCGCCGTCGCTCATGAGGGCCGGCCGCCACCGGTTCTGGATCTGAACCCGCCGCGACTCTGGGATCGGTAAGCCTGGCGCGGGCAGCACGGTATAGGTCACGAGATGACCGTCCCCGTCGCGGTAGTAGAGCGCCATACCGCGGCGCCCCTCGAGGTACACCGGTTCCGCCCCGACGAACATGAGCCGATCGTCGCCGACGAAAAACTTGGTCAAGCCGATGCCCGATTCCTGGGTGAGCCATGGAAGCGCCGTCGGGACCACCTCCGGACGCCGGGCCCCCACATGAGCGCCCGGGTGTGCTCGGCCACGACGGACCGCACGAGCCGCTCGGTCGGATCGGCGGGCAGGATCCGCGGCAGGAACTGGATCCAGACGAGCCCGAGCACCAGCGCCATGGCGGCGGCCGCCAAGCTGGGCGCGAACCATGCTGGCCGAACGCGCGGCGGCTCGGCCGCCTCTCCGACGGAGCCGCGCAGGTATGCGGGCGCCGTATAGCGCCGGAGCTCCGTGCGGAGCCGCGCGCCGAGCGCGTCGTCGGATTCGGGGAGTGGTTGCTCATTCTTTGGTGTAGTCGCGCAGGAGTCCGCGCAACCGTTCCTTGGCCCGGAAGATCCGCGACTTGACGGTGCCGACCGGGCAAGCCAGCACGCGGGCGACGTCCTCGAGCGCCATACCTTCCACTTCAGCGAGCAGGAGCACGGTTCGAAATTCCTCGGGTAGGCGCCGCAGCGCGCGCTCGAGATCTGTGTGCGCCTCGACGGCGCCGCTCGACTCCTCGGGCGCGTCGTGAAACATCGGAGCGTCCCAGGCAGGAACACCGTCCTCGGCGAGCGCCGACTCCCGCTCGCGAAGCCGATAGAACGTCAAGAATGTGTTCCTCAAGATTTGAAACAGCCAGGCTCGGAGGTGGGTTCCCGGCTGGAAACGGTGCGAAAACCGGAAAGCGCGGAGGTAGGTTTCCTGGACGAGGTCGTCCGCCTCCGGCGGGTTCCGCGTCAGATACATCGCGAAGTTGTAGAGCGCGTCCAGATGCTCCAGCGCGGCCCGGTGGAAGTCGTCGGAGGCCACGGGCTCGCTCAGTCGGCGAACCAGCGCGCCGGATAGTCGCCCGGGCGCACGTCGTGCTCGTCCACGAGCTCGTCCAGCAGCTCGCGCACCGAACGGTAGAGGACCGGGTGCTCGAAGTCGGGCGCCAGGTCGGCCAGCGGCTGCAGGACGAAGCCGCGTTCCGCCAGGAGCAGGTGGGGAACGTGCAGGTCGTCGTTCGCGCTCAGCACCTGGTCGCCGTAGAAGAGGATGTCGATGTCCAGGGTCCGCGCGGCGAATCGCCGAGTCTCCGGCGTGCCGGGGGCGCGTCCGCCCGAGCGCGGTCTCGATGCCCTGCAAGGTGGCGAGCAGGGCCCGCGGCGAGAGCGACGTCTCGATCGCCACGACGCAATTGAGGAACCAGCGCTGCTCGCTCGCCGTCCGGCCGGGCTCGGTCTCCCACGGCTCGGAGTCGTAGAGCCGCGATGCCTCGACGAACCGGACCGCCTCGATCGCGTGCAGCCGCCGCACCGCGGATTTGAGGGTGGCGAGCCGGTCGCCCTCGTTCGAGCCGAGCGACAGATAGACGCGCGTCACGACCGGCTCCGCGTCAGCTCGACCGAGGGCGTCCCGACCAGGCCCTCCATCGGTGGCGTGAGCTTGCGGACGCGCACGCGGATCTCCCGAGCCGGAAACTCGCGCAGGAGGGCCTCGATGATCAGGCCCGGCCAGGCGCTCGATCAGGTTCACGCGATTCTTGGTGCCGATCTCGACGATCCGCCGGGCCACCAGGCCGTAGTCGACCGTCGCCGACACCTGGTCGGACACGACCGCCGACGCGAGGTCGACGGCCATCTCGACGTCCACTGAGAACCACGCGCCCACCACTTGCTCGGCCCGTGTCAGCCCGTGCTGGCCGTAGAAACGCACGTCCTCCAGCAGGAGCTTGTCGCCCATCAGAGCTTCACGACCGTGTTCTTCAGGCCGCCGATGCCCTCGATCCGCACCTCGACGCGATCACCCGGCTCGAGCGGCCCGAAGCCGGCCGGCGCGCCGGTGGCGATCACGTCGCCCGGCAGGAGCGTCATCACCTGGGCGATCCGCGCCACGATCTCGTGGGCGGGCGAGAGCAGCTCCTTGGTCGACGACGACTGCCGCAGCTCGCCGTTGACGAACGTCTCGACCGCCACCGCGTCGGGATCGATGTCGGTCGCGATACACGGGCCGAGCGGGCTGAAGGTATCGAACCCTTTGGCGCCGACCCAGAACCCCTTCTCCTGCAGATCGCGCGCCGTCACGTCGTTCAGGCACGTGTAGCCGAGCACGTACTCGTGCACGCGCTCGGCTGGCACGTTGCGACACCGGCGCTTGATGACGACCGCGAGCCCCGCTCCGTGCTCCACGAGCACGCTCAGCGCGGGATACACGATCGGGTCGTCGGGTCCGATGAGCGTGGTCGGCGGCTTCAGGAAGAAGCGCGGCTCGGCCAGCCCCGTGTGGGCCGCGTCGCCGCGATGGTTGAGCCTCGACGCCGATGATCTTGGAGGGCACGGTCGGCGCCAGCAGCACCGCGCGCCTGAGCGGCACGCGGCGTCGGCCGCGGCGGAAGGGGCCCCACGGCGTCCCAGAGTACTCGACGATGTGGGTGCCCTCGAGCGCGCGCCGTACGACGTGTTGGTGTTGGTCTTGTAGCGAACGATCTGCATGGACGCCCGTTACACCAGGCCGAGCACGTCGGCCATCGAGTAGAGCCCCGGCGGACGGCCCGCGATGAACCGCGCGGCGCGCAGCGCGCCGCGGGCGTACGTGTCGCGATTGTGGGCCCGGTGCACCAGCTCGAGGCGCTCGCCGAGGGTTCCGAACGACACCGTGTGCTCGCCGACGACATCGCCCGAGCGGAGCGAGAGGATTCCGATCTCGGGCCGCGTGCGCTCGCCGGGCAGTCCCTGGCGGCCGTAGACCGCGACCTGATCGAGATCGCGCCCGAGCGCCTCGGCGACGACCTCCGCCATGCGCAGCGCGGTGCCGCTGGGGGCGTCCTTCTTGAACCGGTGGTGGATTTCGGTGATCTCGACGTCGTACTCGTCGCCGAGCGCCTTGGCCATGGTGGCCAGGAGCTTGAACGCCACGTTGGTGGCGACGGACATGTTGGGCGACATCAAGATCGCCGCCCGCTTCGCGAGCTCCCCGATCTCGGCGCGCTGCGCGGCGGTGAACCCGGTCGTGCCGATCACCGCCCGCGCCCGGCTGTGCGCGACCAGGCGGAGGTGAGCGAGCGAGGCCTCCGGCACCGAGAACTCGATCAGCACGCGATCGCGCGTGATCTCGGCCGCGGCGTCCGCGCCGACACTGACGCCGGCCTTGCCGATGCCGGCGAGGTCACCGGCGTCGCGCCCGATGGCCGCGTGACCGGGCGCCTCGAGCGCGGCGACGAGACGCAGATCGGGCATGCCGGCGAGGCACGCGATGATGCGATTGCCCATCCGACCGGCGGCGCCCGCCACAACGATATCCGCCGTCGAGGCGCCCCGGCGCCCGACGTTCGGGGATGTCTCCCCGCCGGCAACGCTCATGGCGACGCTACTTGATCAGGCCGTAGGGCTTGAGGATGGCGCGAAGCTTTCGCGATTGGCGTCGCTCATCCGGCACATCGGGCAGGCGGAACTCGGGCTCGAGCATGCCGGCCATCGCCATCGCTTCCTTTGATCGGGATGGGATTGGTCTCGAGGAACGCCGCGCGCGCGAGCGGGAAGAGCCGGTAGTGGAGCTCGCGGGCGCGCTTCCAGTCGCCGTCGAGCGCCGCGTGCACGAGCTCGGCGGTCTCCCGCGGCACGATGTTCGCGATGACCGAGACGACGCCGCTGCCGCCGATCGCCAGGAGCGGGAGCGTGATGTTGTCGTCACCCGACAGGACCGAGAAGTCCGGTCCGCACGCCGCGATGACCTGGCTCATCTGATCGAGCGATCCGGACGCTTCCTTCACGCCGACGATGTTCTTCACGTCGCGGGCGAGGCGCGCCAGGGTGTCGGTCTCGACGTTGATCGCCGTCCGGCTCTGGATGTTGTAGAGCAGGATCGGGGATCGCGACCGACTCGGCGACCGCACGGAAGTGGCGATAGAGCCCTTCCTGCGTGGGCTTGTTGTAGTAGGGGTTCACGACGAGCGCGCCCGCCGCGCCGGCTCGCTCCGCGTGCTTCGTCATCTCGATCGCCTCGGCGGTCGAGTTCGAGCCGGTGCCGGCGATCACGCGGATCCGGCCGCGCGCGGCCTCGATGACGATCTCGACCACGCGGTGGTGCTCGTCGTGGTTCAGGGTCGGCGACTCGCCGGTCGTCCCGCACGGGATCAGGCCGTCGGTGCCGTGGGTGACGTGGAAGCTCGACCAGATCTCGGAGCTTCGCCTCGTCGACCTTGCCGTTGCGGAAGGGGGTGACCATCGCGACGAATGAACCCTGGAATGTCTGGCTCATGGGGCAGTCTCCCCGCCACCAGGTCTTCGTAGGTCTCCCGGCGGCGCACGATCGTGTACCGGTTGCCGTCGACCAGCACTTCGACGGCGCGCGGTCGCGTGTTGTAGTTGGAGGCCATCGCGAAGCCGTACGCGCCGGCGCTCATGACGGCGAGCAGGTCCTCTTGCTCGACGCGCGCCAGCTCGCGGTCCTTCGCCAGAAAGTCGCCCGACTCGCAGATCGGGCCGACGACGTCGACGGTTTCGCGGTCGCGAGACCGTCGGTCTCGTCGACGGGAACGATCTCGTGGTACGAGCCATAGAGCGACGGCCGGATCAGATCGTTCATCGCGCCGTCGACCACCACGAACTTCTTGGCGCCGGTGTCCTTCCGATAGAGCACTCGCGTCAGGAGGACGCCGGCATTGCCGACGATGGATCGGCCCGGCTCCAGCAGAACGGTCACGCCGGATTCGCGCAGCGCGGGCATCAGCAGGGTCGCGAACTCCTGGTGCGTCGGGGGCGTCTCGTCGCGATAGCGAATGCCGAGCCCGCCGCCGATGTCGATCATGCGGATCTCGATACGCCGCTCGCGCAGCGCCTTCACCAGCGCCACCACGCGCGCCACCGCGTCGGCGACCGGCGTGGCCTTGGTGAGCTGGGAGCCGATGTGCATGTCCGCGCCGATGACGTCGAGACCGCGGAGCTTCGCCGCTTCCTCGTAGGCCTCGAGCGCTTCGTCGTAGGGAATCCCGAACTTGGAGGTCTTGAGCCCGGTCGCGATGTACGGGTGCGTCTGCGGGTCGACGTCGGGGTTCACGCGCAGCGCGACCGGGGCGCGCACGCCCATCTCGAGGGCGACCTCGTCGAGGACCCGCAGCTCGGCGCGCGACTCGACGTTGAACATCAAGATCTCGGCCTTGAGCGCCTCGCGCATCTCGTCGCGGTTCTTGCCGACGCCCGAGAAGATGATCTTCTTGGGCGACACACCGGCCCGCAGCGCGCGATAGAGCTCGCCGCCGGAGACGATATCGGCACCCGCGCCGGCCTTGGCCAGCACGGACAGGACGCCGAGGTTCGAGTTGGCCTTGACCGAGTAGCACACGACGTGAGGCACGGCGTGGAACGCGCGCTCATAGCCGTCGAGGCTCTCGAGCAGCGCGGCCTTCGAGTAGACGTAGGCCGGCGTGCCGGCGACGGCGGCCAGCGCGCGCAGCGACACCTCCTCGCAGCAGAGCTCGGAATCCCGGTACTGGAACGGGCCCATGTATCCGTTGTTCGTAACATCCGAGCCTAATGAAGTCAAGCGTAGGGTGACCTCACCTCGTTCGAGCGCGCGCTCTCGTTCGGTCGCGCAGCCTTGTCCTGCGCGGTGACGACGTAGCGAGAGGTTCCGCGGGGCACCGTGCGATCCGTATAGGTCGTCCCCGGCACATTGATCGACCCGATCCGTTCGAAACCGCCCCCGACTGGAGCACGGTAGATGATGTAGCCGGCGACGTCAGGCTCGGGACTGGGGCTCCAGGACAGGCGGACGATCCTCCGACGCGATGGCGACGAGATTGCCCGGCGCCGAGGGTGGCGTCACGTCGCGCGGCGTCGCCGCGAGCCGCGAAGTCGAACGGCCGTAGATCGTCGTGCCCGCGACGACCCGTAGCGCTCGGACGGCATAGTAGTAGGCGCGCTCGTTCTCCAGCTTGAGTCGGTCAAGGTGGTGTTCGGCACAGGCGCGGCCACCGGCGCCAGCTCCGCGTCGGCCGAGGGCGCGCGGAGCACCTCGTACGTGAGCGCGTCGGTGATCGCGCTCCCGTCGACGCAGCCGGGTCGGCGCGCTCCACGTGAGGCGCACCTCGCCCTCGCGCGGCTCGACGACGAGGTTGCCGGGCTCCGCGGGCGCGGGGGCATAGCTCACCGAGACTCGACGAGATGGTCGGCCGATGCGCCCCTGCGAGTCTCCGGCCAGAATCACGTACGTGTAGCGCCGTCCGTACGAGAGGTTCTTCCGATCCGTGAACTCGAGATGCTGGCCGCGCCGGACCGCCGGCTCGGGCTCGGCGCCCCGGATTGCGGCGATCTCGTCGTAGCCGGCGATCTGTCCGTCGGCGAGCATCGCCGACTTGGGCTGGCCGGTGCCGCCGTCCTCCGACCCGAAAGATTCGCATCAGGCGTGAAGTCGCGCATGCGCGTGTTGTCGTCGCGACGGCTGGGCGGCGTCCACGAGAGGACGATCGACTCTTCGTGGATGGTGCCGGCCAGGTCGGCGACCGCCTGCGGCGCCCGATGCTCCCGGCGCGACCGGGAGGTCCTTTCTTGCCGCACGCGGTCAGCGCCACCGCGGCGAGCCCGAGGCACGCGGCGAGGCGCCGCCCGCGCCCGATCATGCGCGCGCGATGAGCGTGCGGGCGAGGGCGAGCGAGCGGCGCACGGCGTCGGGCGCCGTGCCGCCGGTGGCCGAGCGGGCGCGGAGCGAGGCGTCGACCGTGATGGCGTCCTTGGCGTCCTCGTCGAAGAGCGGAGAGAAGCGGCGCAGCTCGACGAGGCCCAGGGCGTCGAGCGGCTTGCCCTCGGTCTCGCAGAACCGCACGATCCGCCCGATCACGCCGTGCGCCTGGCGGAAGGGCAAGCCCTTGCGCACGAGGTAATCGGCCAGATCCGTCGCGGTCGCGAAGTTCTCGCCGGCGGCCCGCCGCATGCGCTCGGTCCGGAACGTCAGCGACGCCAGCATCGGCGGCACGACGGCCAGGATCGCCTCGAGCGTGTCGACCGAGTCGAAGAAGGGTTCCTTGTCTTCCTGCATGTCCGAGTTGTACGCGAGCGGCAGCCCTTTCATCGTCGTGAGCACCGCCACCAGATTGCCGTAGAGCCGGCCGCTCTTGCCCCGCACCAGCTCGGCGACGTCGGGGTTCTTCTTCTGCGGCATGATCGACGACCCGGTCGCGAAGGCGTCCGAGAACTCCACGAAGCCGAACTCCGCGGTGGCCCACAGCGTCAGATCGGCGGCGAGGCGCGACAGGTGCATGCCGGTGATCGCGGCCGCCGACAGGAACTCGAGCAAGGTGTCGCGGTCACTCACGGAGTCGAGGCTGTTCGGCGAGACCGCGGCGAAGCCGAGATCGCTTCGCGAGCGCCTCGAGATCGATCGGAAACGCCGTGCCGGCGAGCGCGGCGGCGCCCAGGGGCATCGACGCGGCCCGCGCGCCGCAGTCGGTGAACCGGTCGCGATCGCGCTGCACCATGAACACGTAGGCCAGAAAGTGGTGGGCCAGCACGATCGGCTGCGCGCGCTGGAGGTGCGTGTAGCCCGGCAGCGGCGTTTCGAGCGTCTCGGCGGCGCGCGCGACCAGCGCCTCCTGCACGCGCCGCAGTCCCGCGCGAATGCGCGCGATGATCTCGCGAAGGTACAGGCGTTCGTCGACCGCGATCTGATCGTTGCGTGAGCGCCCGGTGTGCAGCTTGCCGCCGACCTCGCCGATCAATTCTTGAAGCCGCCGCTCGATGTTCGTGTGGATGTCCTCGAGCTCGGTGCGGTACGGGAAGGTCCCCGCCGCCAGCTCGTCGCGGACGGCGGCCAGGCCCCGGACGATCGCGTCGCGCTCGGCGGCCGACAGCAGTCCGGCCCGCGCGAGCGCCTTGGCCCACGCGACGCTGCCGGCGATATCGTGCGGCCAGAGCCGGCGGTCGAAGGCGATCGATCCGGTGAACCGCTCGGCGGCGGGGTCGGCGCCCGCGGTGAACCGGCCGCCCCAGAGCTTTTCCGACTTCTCCGCGCCGCTCCGCGGAGCCGCGCGCTTGCGGGGCCGCGACTTCAAGGCAGGAGCGCCGCGATGTCGTCCATGATCCGGCGTGTCACGTGGAGCGAGCGCTCCGCCGCCCGTGGGATCCGTCGCCCGAGAAGCAGCGCGCCGGGCCGAACCTGACACCGATCGGGACGCGGCGTGGAATATAGCCGCGGCGTCCCGCGAGCGCCTCGTACGTGCCGCGGATGCCGGCCGGGATGACCGGTACGCCCGAGCGCAGCGCCAGGAGCGCCACGCCGGGGAGTCCCGGCTCGAGCCGGCCGCGCACGCTGAAGGGGCCTTCGGGGAAGATGCCCACGACGCGGCCTTCCTGCGAGACTCTGCAGCGCGCGGCGGAGCGCGCCGACATCGGCTCGATCCAGATCGATCGGGATCGAGCGGATGTTCCGATGAAAGATCGGATGCAGGGGCGTCGCGCGCCAGACGCGCGGCATCACCAGGAAGGAGATCGGGTCCGGGACCGTGACGCCGAGCACGACGCCGTCCAGATAGTTGTGATGGTTCGCCGCGATGAGATACGGGCCGCTCGCCGGCAGGTGCTCGAGACCATCGACGCGAAGATCGAACCAGCGCACCAGCGCTTGCCGGAGCGGCGGGCGGAGCGCGCGATAGAGGAACGGCACCGCTGGGGCGTCGCGGGTGATGCTCCCGGTCTCGGCAAGCGTGCTGGGGCCGGCCATGTCGCGCGTTTTATAGCACGGTTCACCGAGCGCGGGCGAGCCGGTACCGGGCGACCGCCGCGTTGTGCTCGGCGATCGTCGCCGAGAAATGATGATGGGTGTCGTCCATCGCGACGAAGTAGAGGTAGTTCACCGGCGCCGGATCGAGCGCCGCCTCGATCGCCGCGATCCCAGGGCTCGCGATCGGCCCGGGAGGCAGTCCCGGGTTGCGGTACGTGTTGTACGGATGGTCGAGCCGGAGATCGGCGCGAGTGAGCGCGCGCCGTTCCTTGCCCGTGGCGTATTGCACGGTGGGATCGGCCTGAAGCGGCATCTTGAGCTTGAGCCGGTTCCAGAACACCGCGGAGATCGTCCGCATCTCGCCGCGCTCCACCGCCTCGCGCTCGATGATCGAGGCGAGCGTGAGCAGCTGGTGCACGCGTCAGCCCGCGCGCGGCGGCGCGCGCCGTGATGTCCGGCGCCCATCTTCGCGCGAAGGCGCTGCACCATGCGGGTCAGCATCTCCTCGGGGGTCATGCCGCGCACGAACTGATACGTATCGGGGAACAGGTAGCCCTCGAGGCTCGGCGCCTCGACCCCGAGCATCGAGAGAAGGCCGGGTCGGCGGCCAGGCGGCGGATCGTGGCGCTCGGCGCCAGACGCTCGGTCTCGAGCGCGCGGGCGAGCTCGGAGACGGTCGCGCCCTCGGGCTGCAGGACGAGGTGCTGCTTGACTCGCCCGGACTCCAGCTGCGCGTCAGGACGTCCAAGCGTCGATGCGCCCCGGTCGAGCTCGTACTCACCCGCCTTCAAACGCCGGGTGGTGCCCCGGAGCCCGCCAGGAGCGACGAAGCCCGCGCGGCTTCGAATCCCACCGGCCTGCTGCAGACGGTTGAGCGATCTCCAGGACGCCGTCGTGGGCTGGAATCTCCACGAGGACCGGACCGGCCTGGAGCGCATCGGTGGGCGTCGCGACTTCGTAGCCCAGAAGGGCGACGACGGCGACGCCAATGAGCATGAGGAGAGCGATGGCGGCACGCAACCCCATGATTTCCCAGTGTAACATCGGGGCTCTGGTATACTGTGATGCCTTGGTGGCCGAATTACCCCGGATCACACTGGCTCGCTTCAGGGGTCCCATGCTTGAGCTGCAACTGCCCACCCGTCACGATTGGACCGTCCAGGACAAGGTTTACGGCAAGCTGTCGATCGAGCCTTTCGAGGCCGGCTTCGCCCTGACCGTCGGTATCGCCTATCGCCGGGCGCTTCTTTCGGCGATCCACGGCGCCGCGCCGACCTGGGTCAAGATCGAAAACGTCCTGCACGAGTTCTCGCATCTGCCGGGTGTGATGGAAGACACGCTCGACATCATGATGAATCTCCGCAAGGTCGTGTTCACCTTGCACGTGAACCGGCCCAAGATCCTCCGGCTCCGCGCTCAGGGCAGCGCGGTCGCCAAGGCCGAGCGACTTCGAGACCGACGCGGACATCGAGGTCCTCACGCCCGACGTGGTCCTGGCGACCCTCGACAAGGACGGGGTCCTCGAGATGGAGGTCTGCGTCGAGCGCGGCCGCGGCTACGTGTCGGCCGAGAAGCGCGAGCCCGAGGCCCTGCCGATCAACGCGATCCTCCTGGACGCCGACTTCTCGCCGGTCAAGCGGGTGAACTTCCACGTCGAGCCGCGTCGACCGAGGGCCGCGAGCGGCTGGTGCTCGAGGTGTGGACCGACGGCAGCGTCAGTCCGGCGACCGCGGTCGGCGAGGCGTCGCGGATCCTCGAGGACCACTTCGATCTGCTCATGGACTTCCCGGAGGTCTCGCCGCAGGAAGAGGCCGCCGAGCGCGACGAGGCGCGGCCGCGCACCGAGCTGAACGAGAACCTCTTCCGCAACGTCGACGAGCTGGAGCTGTCGGTCCGCGCGTCGAACTGCCTCAAGACCGCGAACATCCGGACCATCGCCGACCTCGTCCAGAAGACGGAAGCCGAGCTCCTGAAGACCAAGAACTTCGGCAAGAAGTCGCTGAACGAGATCAAGACGATCCTGGGCGAGATGAGTCTGTCACTCGGCATGCGCCTGGATCCGGAGGAGCTGGAGCGCCTGCGCTCCCAGTACGAGACGCGCCTACGAGAGCTGCTCAGGTAGCTGGGCCCAGGTGCGCCTCGTATACAGCAGCGCCTCGCGTGTACGCTCGAGGCGCCTCGCATCGAGCCCTGAGCGCTGCCGGCGTTGCCGGTCCGACTCGGAAGACCTAGCCCGACCCGACGCACCTGCCTCGCTGGGCGGGCTTCGCTTGCTAGTGGGAGAGGCGGGTCTTGATGCGGTCGACGGCTTCTTCGGTTGTGGTCGCGGGCGCCGAAGGCGGTGAGGCGGAAGTAGCCCTCGCCGCTCGGGCCGAAGCCCGACGCCCGGGGTGCCGACGACGTGGGCCTCGTTCAGCAGCTTGTCGAAGAAGTCCCAGGACGATCAGACCGCCCGGCGTCTTGACCCAGATGTACGGGCGCGTTGCGCGCGCCGTAGACCGTGAGTCCCGCCGACTCGAGTCCTTCGCGGATGATCCGCGCGTTCTCCATGTAGTAGTCGACGAGCGCGGCGCACCTGCTTCTGCCCTCGGCGTGCAGTGTCGCGGCGGCCGCGCCGCGCTGGATGACGTAGGGCACGCCGTTGAACTTGGTGGACTGGCGCCGGACCCAGAGCGCGTTGAGGCTCACCGGCTCGCCCGCGGCCGAGCGCGCCCTGCAGCTCCTTCGGCACGACGGTGAACGCGCAGCGCGTGCCCGTGAAGCCCGCGGTCTTCGAGAAGCTGCGGAACTCGATGGCGACCTCGCGCGCGCCCTCGATCTCGAAGATCGAGTGCGGGATCGTCGGGATCGCGGATGTAGGCCTCGTACGCCGCGTCGTAGAGGATGACGGCGCTCCGCTCGCGCGCGTAGTCGACCCAGCGTCTTCAGCGCCGTCGCGCGTCAGCACCGCGCCGGTCGGGTTGTTCGGGATAGCAGAGGTAGATCAGGTCGACCGGCCGGTCCGGGATGCGCGGGCTGGAAGCCGTTCTCGGCCGTGCACGGCAGGTACACGAGCCGGTCGTAGCGACCGCTCGCGTCCGCCGTGCCCGGCGCGCCCGGCCATCACGTTGCTGTCGACGTACGCGGGGTACACGGGGTCGCGTGAGCGCGACGACGCAGTCCGGCCGCGAAGATCTCCTGGATGTTGCCGCGTGTCGCTCTTGGCGCCGTCGCTCACGACGATCTCGTCGGCGGCGAGCTTGACGCCGCGCTCGCCGTAGTCGTGGGCGGCGATGAGCTCGGTGACGAGGAACTCGCAGCCGGTCTCGGGCCGATAGCCGCGGAACGTCTCGGCGCGCGCCATCTCGTCGACGGCCTCGTGCATCGCGCGGATCGACCGTCGGCGGCAGCGGCCGCGTCACGTCGCCGATGCCGAGGCGGATGAGCTTCGCGTCGGGGTGCGCCGCCTGATGACCTTCACGCGTGCGCCGGCCGGTCTCGCTGAAGAGATAGCTGGCGCGCAGCTTCAGAGTAGTGGTCGTTTATCGGGTCATGACGCACCGATTCTAGCAGATCGGTTCGGGGTCGAGGCAGACGCGGTCGATCCGTCCCGAAGCCCACCGTGTGACGGTCAAGGTGGCCGCCGTCGGTCTCGAAGATGAGCGCGCCGTCACGATCGGTCCGATAGATCTGAGCGCCGGCCTCGGAGAGTCGCGCCACGACGCCGGCATCGGGATGTCCGTACGCGTTACGCGCCCCGACCGAGATCGCCGCGAGCCTCGGGCCGACCGTGCGCAGGAACTCGGAGCTCGTCGAAGAGCGCGAGCCGTGATGGGCGACCTTGAGGACCATCGAATCCAGGCGCGCCCCCGCGGTGGTCAACTCGCGCTCACGCGGGATGCCGATATCGGAGGTGAGCAGGAACGAGGCGAGCCCCATGTCGATTCGCAGCACCAGCGCGGCTTCGTTGCGCCGCCAACCGTTCACCGCGGTGGAGGGGAGCGCCGCGAGCTCGGCGCCACCGAAACGCCGCGTCGTCGGGGATTCGCCGCGGTCCACTCCTCGTCGATCGCGGAAGAGGCGCCGGACCGCGCCCGCGCCGCCGGCGTGATCGCTGTCATCGTGGGTGACGGCGAGGCCGGCCAGTCGCAGAATGCCGCGATTCCAGAGGAACGGAGCGACCACGCGCTCGCCGGCGTCCAGACGCATCGGGCCGCCTGATCCCGCGTCGATGAGCAGGGCGCGGCCGTCGGGCGTCTCGACGACGATCGCGTCGCCCTGGCCCACGTCGAGGATGGTGAGCCGCAGCAGACCGTCGGCCGGCCGCACGAGCGGCCACGCCGCGACGCCGACCGCCAGAGCGAGGAGCGCGGCTCCGAGAAGGAGCCATGCGCGCGCTCTGCTCACCTCGCGATCTCGGCCGACGCGCCAGACGAGCAGCGATGCGAGTCCGCCGGCGTAGCACGTCACGGCGACCCAGCCCGGAGCCGGGAGATAGAGGACCGGCACCAGGCACCTTTGGCGGCGACCGCGACGAGCCCGCGCAACGCCAGCAGGACGGGCCAGACGGCGTCGAACGCCACCGCCGCGACGGTGTCGCTGAGAAACGACAGGCCGACGGCCACCAGCCCGCCGACGGTGGCGACCCCGGCGAGGGAACGACGCCGAGATTCGCGATCAGGCCGATCGTCGAAAGCTGATTGAAGTGGGTCAAGGAGATCGGCAGCACCGCCAGCTGGGCGGCCGCGCTCACGGCGAGCGCGCCGAGGACCAGTCCGCGCGGCAACGGGGCGATGACGATGCCGAGCGTGGCGGCGAACGAGAGCTGAAAGCCCGGGTCGAAGAGGTCGCTCGGCCGAACTGCGAGGATCACGAGCGCTGCCAGCGCCAGGCTGTTGGTCACGGACGCGTCGCGATCCAGGAGCGACGCCACCAGCACGAGCACGGCCATGACGACGGCGCGGAGCACGGAAGGCTCCGGCCCGACGACCAGCGCGAACCCGATCACCACGATGATGGCCGTGACGGCCGAAGCTCGGTGGGGCAGGCGCAGAAGCCGACAGAGCGCCCAGACCGACGCCGCCAGGATTCCCACGTTGAAGCCGGATACGGCCAGGACGTGGTAGACGCCGGCCCGGCGGAAGGCGTCGTCGACGTCGCGCGGCAGCTCGGTTCGGTCGCCGAGCAGGAGCCCCGCAAGCAGCGCGCGCCGACGTGGGCGGCAGAGCGCGCCCAATGGCCGCGACCGACTCGTGCTTGACCCGCACCGGCCACGGCGGCCCCGGATCGTCCGAGCGCGGTCACCGAATCGGCGCGCGTCGTGGCCAGGACGAAGATGCCGTCGCGCGCGAGGTGCGCCGCGTAGTCGTAGGTCCCGGGATTTCGAAAGCCGGTGGCGCGACTCAGCCGCAACGGGGCGGCCACGCGCTGCCCTTCGGTCAGCGGCGGCAAGACGCCGTAGGCCGCCACCTGGATGAGACCCACCCGAGGCTCGTCGTCGACGCGTACGGCGTCGAGCAGAAGGCGAGCGCGATCGGGAGCCCACCGCCGTGGCTCTGCAACCAACCGCCCCTCGACGCGAAGCGTTTGCGGGAGAGCCAGGCGGCCGACGTGCTCGGGCGGAAGCGGCGCGTCACTGCCTCGGAGCGCGCCCACCGCGACGACGCCGAGCAGCAGCGCCGCCGCCGCCGCGAGCGTTCGAGCGACCGCGAGCGACGCGAGACACGCAACGACGGCGACCAGCCACGCCACCAGGAAGAGCTCGAGCGCCGCGAGGGAGGCCACGGCAATGCCCCCGGCAAAGGCGACGGCGATGGGAGCAATGGGCGTCCGCTTGAGATTCACTTGGCGATCGTGACGAGCGCGCGGAGCTTCTCGACCTTGCGGACGCTCATGCCTCGAACGCGCCCGAGATCGTCGATCTGCGTGAAGGGACCCTCCGCGGCCCGGAGGTCGACGATTCTGCGGGCGAGAGCCGGCCCGACCCCGGCAACCAGTGTGAGCTCGTCCGACGTCGCGCGGTTGAGATCGATCGTGTCGGAGGGAATGTCTGTCGGAGCGCTTCGAGGGCGCGGCGACCCGATGGCGCCGTGCCGCGGCGCGGGCGTCGAGGCGCCGGCTCGGGCGACGGCGCGGATGACGCCTCTTCCTCCGAGCGCGGCGCCGCCAGACTCGAGGCCGGCGCCGGTGTGCGATCCAGCTGTTCGAGATAGTCGGTGACATCGGGCCTGGCTCGTCGCCAGTGGCCGATCGCGAGCCCGAGGCCGGCGATCGTGAGCAGGATCAGCAGCACGACGATCTGACGGACGCGTGTAGAGGATCATGAGGCGACCATCCCACGCGCCGCGCCCGAGCGACTAGAGTCGAAAAATTCTGACGGCGCCGGATCCGGGGTGGCGCGCGACTCCCGGCTAGTTCTGACCGGCTGCCGGAACGCGCTCGCGACGGATCAGGGGACGAGCGCCGCCCGCGTGATGGTGGTCGTGTCCTTGGCGTGCCACTCGGACTCCGCAAACGCCTTGTTGATGTGCTCGAGCGGATACTTGTGCGAGATGAGCCGGTCGAAGGGAAACCGGGTCCGGTTGCGTACGAGAAAGTCGAGCGCGCGTGGGATGACCCCGGGGTCGTACTGGATCACGCCCACGATCTTCTTCGAGCCCCACACGAGCAGCGACGGCTCCAGCTCGATCTTTGCCCCGCGGCTGATCGTCCCGATCTCCAGGTAGGTTCCGCCGGAGCGGAGCATCTCGATCCCTTCCGGGATGACCTGAGGAAATCCGACGAAGTCGCACGCGACGTCGGCGCCCGCGCCGCCCGTCCACTTGCGCACGAGGTTGACGCGCTCGCGGCGGTCGGTGACTTCCTTGACGTTGATCGTGTGGTCGGCGCCGAACGCGCGCGCCAGGTCGAGCGCGTCCCGCGAGCTGATCGACGACGATGACGGTGGCCGCGCCCATGTCCTTGGCGACGGCGGCCGCCTGGATCCCGAGCCCGCCCGCGCCCTGGATGACGACGGTTCCTCCGAACGCGAGCCCGGCGCGGTCGAGGCCGAAGATGACCTGGGAGAGCGCGCAGTTGACCGGCGACACCAGCTCATCGGGCAGGGCGTCCGGGCACGACGAAGATCGCGCCACGGGGGCGCAGGTAGTAGTACTCGGCGAAGGCGCCGTGAAAGTGCGGGAACTGCGATGGACCGGCCGGGCGCTCGATCTTGGCCGGGCAGGCGGCCGGCTCGTTCGCCAGGCACGCGTAGCAGCGCCCGCACGGATAGAAATACGTGTAGGCGACGCGATCGCCCTCCTTCAGCGGGCGACCCAGCGAGTCGGTCTTGACTCGCGCGCCGAGCTTGGCGACTCGGCCGGTCATCTCGTGGCCGAAGATCCAGCCGTCCTCCGGCAGCCGCAGGGGCGCGTCGCCTCGCCAGAAGTGGAGATCGGAGCCGCACACGTTGGCGAGCGAGACGCGGATGCAGGACCGCGTCGGGCTCGACGTCGGGGATCGGCACCTCGCGGATCTCGAACGGCTTGCCCGGACCCAAGAACACCGCCGCCTTGCCGCTGCTCATGGGCGGACTCCTCGGGCGACGTCGAAGGCGTCGTGCAGGCTCCGCACCGCCAGCTCGGCGTACTTGTCCTCGATCACGCACGACACCGCGATCTCCGACGTCGAGATCATCTGGATGTTGATGCCCTCACGCGCGAGCGTGGCGAACATCGTCGCGGCCACGCCGGAGTGGCTGCGCATCCCGACGCCGACGATGGAGACCTTGGCGACCCGCTCGTCGTGCACGATGCCGCGCGCGCCGATCTCGCGCACGACCTCCGAGAGATCCTGACCGCCCGCGCGTGGTCGCCGCGCGGCAGGGTGAAGGACATGTCGGTGTAGCCGTCCTGGCTGATGTTCTGGACGATCATGTCGACGACGATGTTGCTTGGCCGAGATCGCCCCGAAGACCCGCGCGGCGATGCCGGGCCGGTCGGGCACTCGAAGGATCGAGATCTTCGCCTGGCTCCGGTCGTGCGTCACGCCGGTGACCACCGCCTGTTCCATGCCGGCCTCCTCCTTCGTCACGAGCGTGCCCGGATCCGGCTGGAACGTGGAGCGCACGTGGACCGTGACGCCGTACTTCTTGGCGAACTCGACCGAGCGGGTCTGGAGCACCTTGGCGCCGAGGCTCGCCAGCTCGAGCATCTCGTCGTAGGCGACGCGCGCGAGCTTTCGGGCGTCGGGCACGATGTTCGGATCGGCGGTGTAGACGCCGTCGACGTCCGTGTAGATCTCGCACACGTCCGCCTTCAGCGCCGCCGCCAGCGCGACCGCGGTGAGGTCGGAGCCGCCGCGCCCGAGCGTCGTGATCTCGTCCTCGTCCGAGAGCCCCTGGAATCCGGCGACGACCGCGATCTCGCCGGTGTCGAGCGCGCGCCGCACGCGATCGGCGTCGATCTGCGTGATGCGGGCCTGCGTGTGCGCGTGATCGGTTCGCATGCCGACCTGCGGGCCCGTGAAGGACTTCGCCTTGAGGCCGAGCGACTGGAGCGCCATGGACAGGAGCGCGATCGTCACTTGCTCGCCGGTCGACAGCAGCATGTCCATCTCGCGCAGGTCGGGCGTCGTCGAGATCTGTCGGGCGAGCGAGAGGAGGCCGTCCGGTGGTCTTGCCCATGGCCGAGACGACGACGACCAGCTGATTGCCCGGCGCGCTGGCGGCGACTCGCCGCGCGACGTTCATGATCTTGTCGGCGTCGGCGACCGACGATCCTCCGAATTTCTGGACGAGCACCGCCATGGCTGGCCGAAGCCTACACGACGCCTGCGCCGACCGCAAAGAACGCGGGCGTCGTGCGCGGGCAGCGTCGATTGCGTCGGCAGCGCGCGCGCACGCACGGCGCTAGCCGGCCGCGCCGGGCTCGACACCCGGCCGAGCGTGAGCGGCCTCACCGAGGCTCATGTTCTCGCGCAGCAGGTAGAGCCAGCCGATCACGGTCACCGGCAGGATCTGGCTGGCGTGAAAGAGCAGCGCGTAGCCGACCGCGGCCGGGCGGGACACGCCGAAGAGCCCGACGGCGAGCACCGCGGCGGCGTGAAAGACGCCCACGTAGCCCGGGGCCGACGGGATCGAGACGCCGAGCCCGACGAAGGCGAGCACCGCCCAGGGCGCCGTGAAGGGCAGGTGGAGGTCGAGGGCCATCAGGACCGTCCACGCCGCGAACGCGGGCGCGAGCCAGACCAGGATCGTCCAGCCGATCAGCGGCACCGCGTGAGACGGCGTACGGATGCCGTCGAGTCCATGCACGAACGTCTCGAACGCCGTGAGCGCCCGTCGCTGCAGGCTTGGCCAGCGGCTGGCCAGGCGCGCGATGAGCCGGGCACACACCTGGGGCGCCGCGACGAGAGCGATCAGCATCGTGACGCCGGCGAGATCGATCGCGAGCACGACCAGCGCGGCCACCTCGAGGAACCGCGGCACCGGGACGACGAGCACCAGCACCGCCAGGATGAGCACGACGACGAGGCTGTCCAGGACCCGCTCGACGATCAAGCGTGGCGAGCGTCGTCCAGAACGGATGCGCGCGCGCCGCCGCGTCGCCGGACGCGCTCCAGCGCCGGGCGACCACGTACACGCGTACGACTTCGCCCGCGCGTAGCGGGAGCACGTTGTTGGCCATGTAGCCGATCATCATGGCCGGCGTGATGCCCTGAGGATTCGAGCCCGGCGGAAAGAGGTACCACCAGCGCCGGCCGCGCACCCAGATCTGTAGCGGCGCCATGACCACCGCGACCACCATCCAGCCCCAGTGGGCCGCGCGCAGCTGACGTCCGAGCTCCGACAGATCGACGCTGCGGAAGAGGTAGACGAGGAGGGCGACGCTGATCGCGACGCCGAGGGCGATCTTGAGCCGGTTCAGAGGCCGAGCTGCGCCAGGACGGCGTCGACTCGCGGCGGCACCGTGGTCGGGCGCGACGCGGACTCGAGCGCGGTGTCCGGGTCCTTGAGCCCGTGGCCGGTGAGCGTCAAGACGAGAGTCGAGCCGGGCTCGAAGCGCCCGGCCTTGACGAGCTTGATCAAGCCGGCCACGGTCGCCGCCGACGCCGGCTCCATGAAGATGCCCTCTTCGTGGGCCAGCAGGCGATAGGCGCGCAGAATCTCTTCGTCGGTGACGATGTCGATCCAGCCGCGTGAGTCTTTCATCGCCTCCAGCGCCGGGCCCCACGAGGCCGGGTTGCCGATCTTGATCGCGGTCGCGACCGTCCGCGGCTCCTCGATCACCCGGTTCTCGTAGATCGGCGCGGCGCCGGCCGCCTGGAAGCCGACCATTCGCGGGAGCTCCTTCACGCGGCCCGCCCGGTGATACTCGCGGTAGCCGCGCCAGTACGCGGTGATGTTGCCCGCGTTGCCGACGGGAATCAGGTGATAGTCCGGCGCGCGTCCGAGCTGATCGCAGACCTCGAACGCCCCGGTCTTTTGCCCCTCGAGCCGGAACGGATTCACCGAGTTCACGAGCGTGACGGGATACCGCTCGGCGATCTGCCGGACGATCGTCAGCGCCTGGTCGAAATTGCCGTCGACCATGAGGACCTTGGCGCCGTGGATGGCGGCCTGCGAGAGCTTGCCGAGCGCGACCGAGCCCTTCGGCACCATGACGAACGCGCGGATGCCGGCGCGCGCGGCGAACGCGGCGGCCGAGGCCGACGTGTTGCCGGTCGAGGCGCAGATGACGGCGCGCGAGCCCGCCTCGAGCGCCTTCGACATCGCCACGGTCATCCCGCGGTCTTTGAACGAGCCCGTCGGATTGAATCCCTCGCACTTCAGATAGATCTGCATGCGCGCGTCGGTCGCCTCGGCGAGCCGCGGCGCCGGAACGAGCGGCGTGTTGCCCTCGTGGAGCGTCACGATCGGGGTCTTGTCCGAGACCGGGAGGAAGTCCCGGTATTCCTCGATCACGCCGCGCCAGGCCTTCACGCCGGACTGCCCTCGACCCGGATCATGGTCGTGGCCGCGGCCACGTCACGCAGCCGGTCGATCTTCGCCAGCGCCGCCCGCATGTCGCGCTCGCGCGCCTCGTGGGTCAGCATGACCACCGGCACCGCCTCGCGGACCCCACGGCCCTTCTGGATGACGTTGGCGATCGAGATGTCGTTCTCACCCAGGATGCCCGCGACCTTCGACAGGACGCCCGGCCGATCCTGAGCGGTCACGCGCAGGTAGTAGCGGCAGCGGATCGCCTCCATCGGCGTGAGCGGCAGCGGCGTGGGTCCGACCGACGGCAGCTCGATCGCGAGGGACGGGATGCCGTGGGCGATCCGTCGCGCGATCTCGATGACGTCCGACAGCACCGCCGAGGCCGTCGGCATCTGACCGGCGCCTCGGCCGTAGAACATCAGATCGCCGACCGCGTCGCCGGTCAGGAAGATGCCGTTGAACACGCCGGACACCGCGGCCAGCGGCGAGGCGGCCGGAATCATCGTCGGATGGACGCGGACTTCGACGCCGCCGGCGCCACCCGGCGCGTCGGGCGCCGTCGCCTTCGCGATCGCCAGGAGCTTGATCCGATAGCCGAGCTCGCGCGCATAGTCGATGTCCTGGGCCGTGACCCGCGAGATCCCTTCGGTATGGATATGCTTGAGATCGACGAAGGTCCGAAAGGCCAGCGCCACGAGGATCTGCAGCTTGTGGGCCGAGTCCATGCCCTCGATGTCGAGCGTCGGGTCGGCCTCGGCGTAGCCGTGAGCCTGCGCTTCCTTGAGGACCAGCGAGAAGTCCAGACCCTCGTCGGTCATCTTGCTCAGGATGTAGTTGCAGGTGCCGTTGACGATTCCGGCCAGCGACAGCACCTGGTTGGCCACCAGGCCGTCCTTGACGGCGCGGATCAGCGGGATGCCGCCGGCCACCGCCGCCTCGAAGCCGAGCGCGACGCCGGCGCGCCGCGCCTCTTCGTACAGCTCGACGCCGTGGTGCGCGAGGAGCGCCTTGTTGGCGGTGACCACGTGCTTGCCGGCGGCGAGCGCCCGCGAGATGAACGAGCGCGCGGGCTCGAGGCCTCCCACGAGCTCGATCACGACGTTGATCGACGGGTCGGCGAGCACGCGGGCGGCGTCACCCGTCAGCGGCAGGGACTTGAGGTCGAGGCCTTCACGCGGGCGGGTGAGGTCGGTATCGGCGACGGCGGCCAGGATGAGGCGCGCGCCCGCCCGCTCTTCGAGCATCTGGCGTCGGCTCTGGAGGATCTTCGCGACCCCGGCGCCGACGGTGCCGAGCCCCAGCAGACCGATGCGTACTTCGCGCGCAGCGCTCACGATTGATCTCCGCCGGTCAGGTCAGCGGCTCAGCTGCTTGAGTCCGCGCAGCGCCTGGCGAATCCGCTGCTCGTTCTCGACGAGCGCGAACCGCACGTAGCCCTCGCCGTACTCGCCGAAGCCGATGCCCGGTGAGACGGCCACCTTGGCCTCCTGGATCAAGAGCTTGGAGAACTCGAGCGAGCCCAGGCTACGGAAGGCGTCGGGAATCGGCGCCCAGACGAACATCGTGCCCTTCGGCTTGGCCACGTTCCACCCGATCTTGTTGAGCCCGTCCACCAGGACGTCGCGGCGCTTTCGGTGCAGGTCGACGATCTCGGCGACGCACTTCTGGTCGGCCTCGAGCGCGACGATGCCGGCGATCTGGATCGGCTGGAAGGCGCCGTAGTCCAGATAGGACTTGATGCGGGCGAGCGCGGCGATCATCCGGGAATTGCCGCAGACGAAGCCGAGCCGCCATCCGGCCATGTTGTACGACTTCGAGGTCGAGAAGATCTCGACGCCGACCTCGCGCGCGCCCGGCACCTCGAGGAACGACGGCGGCTGATAGCCGTCGAACGTGAAGTCGGCGTACGCGAAATCGTGGACGACCATCAGCCGATGCTCGCGCGCGAAATCCACGACCTTCACGAAGAAGTCGCGGTCCACGCACATCGTCGTCGGGTTGTGCGGGAAAGACAGAATCAGCAGCTTGGCCTTCGGCCACGCCAGCCGCGCCGTTTCCTGCAGCCGCGCGAAGAAATCCCCGTCGGGCGTGAGCGGCACCGAGCGCAGATCGCCGTCGGCGATGACGACCGAGTACGAGTGGATCGGATAGGTCGGGTTCGGCACGAGCGCGCCGTCACCGGGCTGGAGTACGGCCAGCGCCAGATGCGCCATGCCTTCCTTGGCGCCGATGGTGGCGATGACTTCCGAGTCCGGGTTCAGATCGACCTTGTAGCGGTCGCGATACCACTTCGCCATCGCGACCCGCAGCCGCGTGATACCGCGTGAGGCCGAATAGCGGTGGTTCTTCGGGTTCTTCGCCGCCTCGACGAGCTTGTCGACGATGTGCTTGGGCGTCGGCATGTCGGGGTTGCCCATGCCGAGGTCGATCACGTCTTCGCCGCGAGCTCGCGCCTTGGTCTTGAGGTCGTTGACGATGGCGAAGACGTACGGCGGCAGTCGTTTGATTCGGTAAAACTCGTCCATGGAGGACTCCTCTTCGACCAGCCCACCGATGATACGCGTGGCCGCCAGGAGTGTCAAGAAAGGTACGTTGTCATGCGGGGTTAGGAGCCACGCTCGTGCCGAAACTGACGCGAAATGTTGCCACCATTGTCGTTATGGCAGCGGGAGTGTCCTCCAAACCCTTGATTGTTCATGGGGAGTTCCGGCACGCCCCTTGCCCCTTCAGGGCCTTCGTGGTCGCCCAGGAATCGTCCGTGGACACTTTGGCCGGCTCAACGGCGGAACCCGCCAGGCCGGCGGCGCCGAGCGCCAGCGCGGCACGTCCGCGCCGGCCCAACCGGAAACAGTTCAGCCTGCTCATCGTCCGGGGCGACGGTACCCGGGTCATCCGATTCAACTTCCCCGCCCGGCAGCCATCGCGGCTTTCGCGAGCTTCGCGGTCGCCCTGACGACGTTCTGCGGCCTCCTGACCGACTGGCTCCAGCTGCGACAGCTCACGGTCGAGGCCAGGACGTTCAAGTCGCAGATCGCCGAGCAGCAAGCGTCGATCGATGCCTTCAACCGCCGGGTCGTCGAGCTCCGTACCGAGATGACGAGCTGGCGCGACCTGCACGCGAGAATCTGGGAGCCGTTCGGGCCGGAGCTTCAGCCCGGCGGCCGTGACCGTGCGGTCGGTGGTGGCGCGCTCCGCGTCGACCGCGTGACCGGCAAGCTCTCGCCGCGCGACGAGCTCGAGCGTCTCGCCGAGAGCGTGGCGGAGCAGGGCGAGAGCCTGAAGGCGCTCGACCGGCTCGTCGCGCGCGCGGGCAAAGCTCTGGCGGCGCTGCCCTCGCGGTGGCCGATCCGTGGCGCCGTCAATTCCGAGTTCGGGATGCGACAGTCGCCGTGGACCTCAGGCAACGAGTTCCACAGCGGTCTCGACATCCGCGCGCAGCACGGCACGCCCATCCGCGCTCCGGCTGGCGGCGTCGTGACGATCGCCGGGACCTATCAGGAATACGGCATCACGGTCATCCTCGACCATGGCCAGGACATCAAGAGCGTCTACGGCCACCTGTCGAAGACGAACGTCAAGCCGGGTGATCGGGTCGAGCGCGGCGCCGTGGTCGGCTGGTCCGGGAACACCGGCCGCTCGACCGGCGCGCACTTGCACTACGAGATCATGGTCAAGGGCCAGGCGGTCAACCCCGCGCCTACCTCTGGGATTAGGGAGATGGGGGCCTCGAAGGCCCCACAGCGCTCGGAGACGCCCCGGCGTCGCCGGAGCGCCCTCGAAATCGGTTCTGAAGGTCTTGCCGTCGTCGACGCGTGCTACTGGGTTACTTCTTGCGGGACGCGCGCGCGATGAAATCGAGACTCAGCGCGTTGAAAACGTCCGGACGCTCGAGGAAGTATCCATGGCCCGCGGTGGGGACCGTGCGGAGCTCGGCGCCGGGGATGCGGGCCACGATCTCGCGAGCGAAGCGCGGCGGTACGAGGATGTCGTCCTCGGCGACGCTGACGAGCGTCGGGCAGCGGATGGCTCCGAGACGCTCGATCGCGTCGTGGGCCGCGACCGCTTCGCCCTGCCGAAGAAATCCGGCCAGGGATTGCGGGTAGGGGTTTGCCAGCGAGTTCTGTAGCAGCGCCTCGATGAACTCCGGACGCTCGGCGTAGGTCGTCGGGGAGAAGAGCCACAGGCCCAGGGTCCGCAAGGTCGCCTCGCGACCAAGCCCGATTCGCATCTCGCGCCACGCCGAGTTCAGCGCCAGCATGTACGCATCCGGGCGCGCGAACGTGCAGGCCAGGTGCAGCGAGCGCACGCGCTCCGGGCGCGCCAGCACCAGCTCCTGCGCGATCATGCCGCCCATCGACACGCCGAGCACGTGCGCGCTATCGACGCCGAGCGCGTCCATGAGCCCGAGCGCGTCGGCGGCCATCATGCGCGTCGTGTACGGCTCATCGGGAGCGTCGGTCTGACCGACCCCGCGATTGTCGAATGCGATCACCCGATGCCGCGCCGCGAAGTCGGCCATCTGCAGTGCCCAGGCCATGTGATCCCCACCGAACCCCATGATCAACAGCAGCGGATCACCCTCGCCGACGTCCTGATAGAACATCTGAATATCCCCGACACGCACAGTCGGCATGGATCGCTCTTCTAGATGCGCACGCCGACGCGCTCGGAAGTGTCAGGAGCGGGGACGGGGGCGTGGTGGGCTCTCGTGAGCCCTGTGTAGGTACGGTTGCAGAGATCGAGACGCACGAACCAAGTCTACAGCACCCATCCGCGCGCAGGGCTCACGAGAGCCCACCACGCCCCCGTCCCCGCTCCGGCGATCAGCGAGTAGCGACGCCGGTACGAACCTGGCAGGCGACCCAGTGCCCGGGCGTAATTTCCTTGAGCACCTGCTCGTTCTCCGAGCAGGAGGGCACACGGAGCGAGCACCGTGTGTGGAAGCGGCAGCCGGAGGGTGGATTGATCGGGCTCGGTACGTCGCCTTCGAGCAGGATCCGCTTGCGCTTCATGGTCGGATCGGGGATCGGCACCGCCGACAGGAGCGCTTCGGTGTAGGGATGCCGCGGATTGGTGTAGAGCTCCTTGGCCGGCGCGATCTCGACGATCTTGCCGAGGTACATCACGGCCACGCGCGTCGAGATGTGCTCGACGACGGACAGGTCGTGGGCGATGAACAGGTACGTGAGGCCGAACTTCGCCTGGAGGTCTTCCAGCAGATTCACGATCTGCGCCTGGATCGACACGTCGAGGGCGGAGACCGGCTCGTCGGCGACGATGAGCTTCGGGCTCACCGCGAGCGCCCGCGCGATCCCGATGCGCTGCCGCTGGCCGCCCGAGAACTCGTGCGGATAGCGCCGCAGGTGGTCGGGCAGGAGGCCGACCGTCTCGAGCAGCTGGGCGACGCGCTCCTCGCGCTGCTTGCGCGTCGGTGCCAGCTTGTGGATGACCAGCGCCTCGCCGATGATCGAGCCGACCGTCATCCTCGGATTGAGCGACGCGTACGGGTCCTGGAAGATGATCTGCATCTCCTTCCGGAGCGCACGCAGCGAGCGCTTGTCGAGCGTCGTCACGTTGCGTCCCTGGAAGGTGACCTCGCCCGAGGTCGGCTCGATCAGTCGGCAGGATCGACCGGCCCGTGGTCGACTTGCCGCAGCCCGATTCGCCCACGAGCCCGAGCGTCTCGCCGGGCATGATGTCGAAGCGTCACGTCGTCGACCGCGTGAACCCGGGCGACTTCACGCGAGAAGAGTCCACCGCGGATCGGGAAGTACTTCTTGAGGTTCCTGACCTTGAGCAGCGCGTCTGGCATGGCGGGCCCTCAGTAGAGGAAGCAGGCCACCTTGTGGCCCGGCCGGACTTCTTTGAGTGGCGGCGTGTTTTCAAAGTGCATAGGCTTCGCGAACGCGCAGCGTGGCGCGAACCGGCACCCGGCTTGATGTCGCCGCGCAACGTCGGCACGGTGCCGGGAATCGCCTCCAGCTTCTGCTTCTGCGTCGCGGCCAGATCGATCCGGGGATCGAGCGCAGGAGCCCCTGCGTATAGGGATGGAGCGGCTCCTTGAACAGCTCGCCGACCGGCGCTTCTTCGACCACCTGCGCGCCGTACATCACGATGACCCGCTGCGCGGTCTCGGCGATGACGCCCATGTCGTGCGTGATCAGCAAGATCGCCATGCCCGAGCTTCGCCTTCAGCTCGTTCAGGAGCTCGAGGATCTGCGCCTGGATGGTCACGTCGAGCGCGGTGGTCGGCTCGTCGGCGATCAGGAGCTTCGGATTGCACGACAGCGCCATCGCGATCATCACGCGCTGCCGCATACCGCCGGAGAGCTGGTGGGGATATTCCTTCACCCGGCGCTCGGCGTTCGGAATGTGGACGAGCTTCAGCATGTCGACGGTCTTCGCCATCGCGTCGCGCCGCCCCAGCCCCTCGTGGAGCCGGACGGCCTCGGCGATCTGCTCGCCCACCGTGAACACCGGGTTGAGCGAGGTCATCGGCTCCTGAAAGATCATCGAGATTTCTTTGCCGCGGATCTTGCGCATCTGGGCCGGGGGCAGCTCGAGGAGGTTCCGGCCGTTGTAGCTGATCGAGCCTTCGACGATGCGGCCGGGCGGCGTGGGGATCAGGCGCATGATCGACAGCGCCGTGACGCTCTTGCCGGAGCCCGACTCGCCGACGATGCCGAGCGTCTCGCCCTTGTTGATGTAGAGGTCGATCCCATCGACGGCGCGGACGACGCCCTCGTCGGTGAAGAAGTGTGTCTTCAGCCCCTTGACCTCGAGCAGTCGTTCGGCCATGGCGCCCCCTGGAGCTATCGCTTACGTGTGATTTCCGCGAAGGCATCGAGCGTGCGCCCGATGTCCTCCGCGTCGATGTCTTTGTGAGTCACGCACCGAATCTCCGTAGGACCGATCGCGTGGATCTTCACCTTGCGGGCGCCGCAGCCCGCGACCAGCTCGGTCGTCGCGGCCGCCGACGACTCGGCTCCGCCGCGCTCGACACGGAATATCACAATGTTCGTCTGCACGCTCGCCAGATCGACCGAGAGACCGGGGAGCTTGGCCAGACCCTCCGCCAGGGCGCGGGCGTTCGCGTGATCCTCGGCGAGGCGGTCCACCATCTTCTCCAGCGCGACGACGCCGGCCGCCGCGATCACCCCCGCCTGACGCATCCCGCCGCCCAGCATCTTGCGCACGCGGCGGGCGCTTGCCGATGAGCTCGCGCAGAACCGCAGATCACCGAGCCGACCGGGGCGGCGAGGCCCTTCGAGACGCAGAACGTGACGGAGTCGACGTCGCGGACGAAATCGCGGGCCGGGCGCTTGAGCGCGACGGCCGCGTTGAAGAGCCGCGCCCCGTCCATGTGCACCGGGACCGACGCTTCGTGGGCCACGGCGGCGATGGCGCTGATCTCCTCGGGCGTGCAGCACGTGCCGCCGTGACGATTGTGCGTGTTCTCGACGCAGACCAGGCCGGTCGGCGGCACGTGGATGTTCGCGGGACGCAACGCCGCCCGGACCTGGTCGGGCGTGAGAAAGCCGCGCGCCGTCTTGACCGGCCGCATCTGGAGGTTGCCGACCACCGCGGCGCCGGCCACCTCGTTGTTGAAGATGTGCGAGTCCAGGTCGAGGACGACTTCCTGGCCGGTCTGCGTCTGGCTGACGACGGAGATGAGGTTGCCCATCGTGCCGGAGGCGACGAAGAGGCCGGCGGCCTTGCCGAGTCGCTCGGCCGCGAGCGCCTCGAGCCGCTTGACGGTCGGATCCTCCTCCCAGACGTCGTCACCGACTTGGGCGCGTGCCATGGCGTCGCGCATCTCGGGAGTGGGGAGGGTCAGCGTGTCGGAGCGGAGGTCGACGATGTCGTGCACGGCTTATCTCTTGGTGCCGGCGACGCCGGCGCTGATGAGCCGCTGCTTGCCGCGGCGGCCCCATTCGGTGAAATCGTAGTCGACGGACAGCCGCCGGAGCAGGTCGATCGCCTCGGCGTTCTTGCCCTCGTAGAAGTTCACCTCGGCGAGCAGATACAGCGTCTCCGGGATGACGGCGGTGCGCGAATAATCCTTCAGCACCAGCTCGAGCCGCTGCCGCGCCGAACTCGGATTGCCCTGAGTGAAGTAGTAGTTGGCGACCCACACTTCCTTCTGGGCGATTCGCTCGCGGCACTTGTCGATCTTGGCGAGCCCGTCGGTCGCGTACCGGCTCTGCGGGTACTCCTTCACGAGCTTCTTGAACTGGTCGAGCGCCCGCTGGGTCAGCGCCTGGTCCTGCTCGACGGGCTTCATCTGGTCGTAGTAGCTCATGGCCAGCCGATACTGGACCAGGTCCGCGATCTCGTGCCGGGGAAGAACGCCAGGAACCCCTCGAACTCCTTCACCGCCTTGTCGAACTCGGCCTCGCGATAGAAGGCCTCGCCGATGTAGAACCGCGCTTTCGGCGCGTACGACGAGTTCGGGTGGCGCTCGACGATCTTCCGGAAATTCTGCCGCGCCTCCTCGTACCGGCGATTGTTCAGCTCGGTCTCACCGGTCTTGTAGAGCTCATCTGGAGGCAGGATCGGCGTCGGCGCAGGCGTGAGCGCTGCGCAGCCGGCCACGAGCAGCGGCAGGCCCAACGCGAGGACACGTACAAGCAAGGCGGGATACCCTAACATCGAAATTGGCCAATACATATAGCACAGTCCCAACGGAAAACCCCCTGCCAACCCCCTGAGAGGCGAGGCGCCGGGCCTATCCCTGAACTGGCCATCAGGGTAAAATGTGGGGCCCAATGAAGCGCAAGCTGCTCTTCACGCTCGGCTGCCTGGTCGGCCTGGCGACACTCTCCTACGGCGGCTACGCGTGGTACAACGCGATCACCTACGTCTCCACGGACGACGCCTATGTCGACGGTACCATCTCGCCCATCAGCGCGAAGGTGGCCGGGCACATCGTGGAGCTCCTGGTTCAGGACAACCAGGCGGTGAAGAAGGGCGATCTGCTCATGCGGGTCGATCCCCGCGATTTCCAGGCCAAGCGCGACCAGTCGCGCGCCGCGGTCGCCACCGCCGAAGCCACCGTCCGTGCCGCGCGCTCCGAAGTGCCGCTGGCCCGCGAGGGCACGCACGCGCAGATCGAGCAGGCGCGCGCGTCGCTGCAAGTGGCACTGGTCGGTGTGAAGTCGGCCGAGTCGGCGGTCGAAGAGTCGCGCGCGCGACTCGAGGCCAAGCGGTCCGCGACCGATGCGATGCGCGCCGACATCGCCGGCGCCCAGAGCACGTACCGCCAGGCCGGCCGCGAGCTCGAGCGCCTCAAGAGCTTGCTCAAGAGCGACCTGGTGGCGCGGCGAGACTACGACCAGGCCGAAGCCGCCTACGAGACCTCCGGCTCGACGGTCGAAGCGCTGCAACGACGTATGACGCAGTCCGAGCGCGAGATCCAGCAGGCGGAGGCGGAGCTCGGTAACCGCGCCCACGCGGTCGACCAGTCGCGGCAGCGCGTCGCGGAGTCGCGGGCCGCCCTGGCGCTCGCCGAGAGTCAGATCCATCAAGTGACGATCAAGGACGCGGAGGCGAGTCGTGCCGAGGCCCGGCTACGCGAGATGCAGGCCGACCTCGCCTTCGCCGACCTCCAGCTCGAGCACACCGAGGTGCGAGCCCCGCTCGACGGCGTCGTGTCGAAGCGGAGCGTCGAGCTCGGGCAGGTGGTCCAGATGGGCCAGCCGCTCCTGGCGATCGTGCCGCTCCAGGACGTGTGGGTGGTGGCGAACTTCAAGGAGACGCAGCTCGGTCGCCTCCGGACCGGCATGAAGGCGGCCGTCGAGGTCGACGGCTATCCCGACAAGTCGTACACCGGGACGATCGATTCGATGAGCGCGGGGACCGGCGCGCGCTTCTCGCTGCTTCCCCGAGAACGCCACCGGCAACTGGGTGAAGGTCGTTCAGCGCGTCCCGGTCAGGATTCACCTCGACGGCAAGATGACCAACCCGCACACCTTGCGGGCGGGGATGTCCGTCGTCGTCACGATTCGCGTTCGCTGACGACGAGTCGCTCAGACCGCCAAGAGCTTCTCCATGACGATCGTGTCGACCCACTTGCCATCGAGCTGACCCTGCTCGTGGTAGATGCCCACCGTGCGAAAGCCGGACTTCGCGTAGAGCGCCATGCCGCCGGCGTTGCCGGGAAACGCGGACAGCACGAGCTTGTGATAGCCGTGTGTGCGACCGAGCTCGGTCAATTTCTCGAGCAGGACCTTGCCCACGCCCTTCCCGCGCCACCCGCGCTCGACGTACACGGAGATGTCGGCGACGAAGCGATAGGACTCGCGAGCGTTGAACACGTTCAGACTCGCCCAGCCGATGGACGTGTTCGGCTCTGATCTCGGCGACGATCACCGGGTGGCGCGCATCGCGGCCCGCGAGCCACTGGCGGCGCTCGTCGGGCGTCCGTAGCTCGGTCTCGAGCGTCGCGACCCGGTCTTCGATCCCCTGGTTGTAGATGCGGCAGATCGCCTCGGCGTCCTCCCGCCGACGCGAGCCGGAGACGATAGGCCGTCACGCCAGCTCTCGGCTGTCAGAGCCGTCCGTCCTTCTTGAGCCGCTCGAACTCGTCGAGGGTTTTCGCGACACCGTCGCGCGAGCGAGGTGGGAGGGCGGGACCGAGATCGCCTCCGATAGCGCCTGTCGTCGAGCTCCGCCGGGAACGGGAGCGCCTGCTCCACGCGGGTGATCGTGCCGGTCACCGAGGGCCGCGCCGCTTCGATCGTTCGCACCACGTCCGCCACCGACGCCGAAGCGCCGTGGCAGGTTGTGAGACGCGGGCGCCGTCGAGCCGCGCGGCGGCCGCGGCCAGCAGCGCGCGCGCGACGTCCTCGGTATAGATGAGATCGGTCGCCCCGCCCCAGCGAATCTGGAACGGACGGCCGAGGACCGCCGCCTTCATGGCCAGGGTCGGATCGGCGGTGAGACCGAAGTCGCGACCCGGTCCGTAGACGGTCAGCGGACGGAAGCCGGACGACGGGATGCGGTGCTCCTCCCAGTAGACGCGCGCCGTCTCCTCGTTGGCGACCTTGTACACGCCGTAGTGCGTCGCCGGGTGCGCCGGCGCGTCGTCCTTGATGGGGCCGGGCGGATAGAGGCTGGGCGCGCCGAAGACCGCCGCCGACGACGACATAGACCACGCGCTCGATCTGACCCGCGGCCGCGCGCACGACGTCGAAGACGTTGGCGGTGCCGACCACGTTGATCGCGGCGCCGCGCGGCGGATCCTGCCGGCACAGCGGCACCTGCCACGCGGCGAGGTGGATCACGCGGCGGATCGCGTGGTCGCGCACGCACGCGCGCGAGGCTCGCGCGGTCGGTGATGTCGCCGCGGACGATCGCGATGCGGCTCGGCGCGTCGGGTCCCGCGATCATGCGGATGCGCCACGGATCGTCGCCGAGGTCGTAGACCACCGGCCGCTCGCCCGCGGCGAGCAGACCGCGCATCGACCCACGCGCCGATGCAGCCGAACGCGCCGGTGACCAGGGTCGCCATGAACCGGAATATAATGCCCCTCGTGTTCCAGAGCGAGCGGTTCTTCCGCGAAGCGTGGCCCCAGATCTCGCAATCGGTCGAGTCGGCGACGGACGCGGCGAGCGACGTGCAGTGGATCGCCGGCGTCGTCGGGCTCGAGACCGGCGCGCGCGTGCTCGACGCGCCCGTGCGGCTTCGGCCGGCACTCGGTCGAGTTCGCGCGGCGCGGCTGCGACACGACCGGCGTGGACTTCAGCGAGACCGAGCTCGAGCCGCGCGCGCAAGGCGGCCGGCGAGGCGGATGTCGCCTCGCGCTCGAGTGCCAGGACATTCGCGACATGGAGTTCCCGAGCGAGTTCGATCTGGCGGTGAACCTCTTCAGCTCGATCGGCTACTTCTCCGAGGACGAGGACCGCCTCGTGCTCGACCGCTTCTGGCGCGCGCCTCAAGCCCGGCGGCGCCTTCGTCGTCGACACCGCGCAACCGCGACCAGTGCGTGCGGTCGCTGCCGCCCGAAGAGCGGATGCGGCGCGGCAGCTCGACGATCCGCGTCGAGAACGAGTTCGATCCGACGACCAGCCGCTGGCGCGCCCGGTGGTGGCGGCTCAAGCGCGCGTCGGCGAAGTCGGCGGAAGGCCCTCCGGAATTGATCGGCGAGAGCGAGATCCGGCTCTACTCGGCGCACGAGCTGCTCCACATGCTGCGGCCCGGAGCGCTGGCGCAAGGTCGAGCTCTTCGGCGGTCTCGACGGCACCCCTTCTCGCTCGATACCCACCGGCTCGTCGTCGTGGCCTGGAAGTAGTAGAATCCAGCACTCGCGCATCCCACAACTTCCTGAAGTGAAGTAGGAGATTCGCTCGATGGCCACTGAGCGTCCCTCGTCGTGCTCGCCGGCCCCATTCACCCCGACGGCAAGGCGCTGCTCGAGAAGGAGAGCGCGTGTCGTCGTGCGCGAGGACGAGACCGAGGCCGGGCTGGTCAAGGCGGCCACCGATGCGCAGGGAATCCTGTTCCGTATCCGGCCGCGGTGCACGGAGAGCCTGATGGCGGCGTGCCTGCTCGCTCAAGGTGGTCGGCCGGCACGGCGTCGGGCTCGACACGGTGGACATCCCCGCCGCGCACGAAGCTCGGCGTCGCGGTCGTGCACGCGCCCGGCTCCAACTCGCAGGCCGTCGCCGAGCACGCGCTGATGCTGATGCTCGCCTGCGTCAAGCGCACGTTCGCGGTCGACAAGGCGACCCGCGCGGGCGACTGGGGCACCGCGCGCGCGGGCAACACCGAGCTCGGCGGAAAGACCCTCGGCATCGTCGGTGTCGGGAACGTCGGCCGCCGTGTCGCGAAGTTCGCGGGCGCGCTCGGGATGCGCGTGCTCGGCCACGACAAGTACGTCGCCGACGACGAGCTCCGCCGGCGCGGCGCCGAGCCGGTGGCGAGCCTCGAGGCGCTGCTGCCGCAGGTCGACGTGCTCACGTGCCATACGCCGCTCACCCCCGAGACGCGGCACATGATCAACGAGAAGACCATCGGCCTCATGAAGCCCGGCGCGATCTACATCAATACGTCGCGCGGCCCCGTCCAGGACGAGCGCGCGCTCTTCGAGGCGCTCACGCGCGGCAAGCTCGGCGCCGCCGGGCTCGACGTCTGGGAAGACGAGCCCACGTCGGCGGACAATCCAATCCTCAATCTGCAGAACGTCGTGTGCTCCTCGCACGTCGCCGGAGTCACGCGCGAGGCCACCCGCCAGGCGGCCATGCAGGTCTCGGGCGAGATGCTCCGCGTCCTGCGCGGCGAGCGGCCCGACGTGCTCGTCAATCCAGAGGTGTGGGCGCGCCTCGGCCAACGGTAACGCGCCCCGGTCCAGCCGCCCGATCGAGAAGCCGGCCGCGTCCGACCCGCGGAACGCCATCGGCCCAAACAGAGGTAGAATCCCCTATGCCGATCGACGCGCGTCACCCGCGGGAAATCCGGCAGGACATCCGGCGCGGCAAGCTGACGGGGATCACCGCGGGCCTTGGCCAGAACTTCGTCCAGGCCAACCTGGCGGTGCTCCCGAAGGAGCAGGCGTACGACTTCCTGTTGTTCTGCCAGCGCAATCCGCGACCGTGCCCGCTGATCGAGGTGACCGACGTCGGCTCGCCCGAGCCGGTGGGCGTGGCGCCCGGCGCGGATCTCCGGACCGACATCCCGCGCTACCGGATCTACAAGGACGGCGTCCTCGCCGATGAAGTGACCGACGCGACACCGTACTGGCGCGACGACCTGGTGGCGTTCCTGCTGGGGTGCTCGTTCACCTTCGAGTGGGCGCTGCTCGAGGCCGGCATCAAGCTCTGGCACGTCGACCACGGCAAGAACGTCGCGATGTGGAAGACGTCGACACAATGCCGGCCCGCGGGAGTCTTCCACGGGCCGATGGTCGTCTCGATGCGGCCGATCCCGGCGGCGCAGCTCGCGAAGGCGGTGACGGCGAGCGCCCGGTTTCCCGGCGCCCACGGCGCGCCGGTGCACGTCGGCGATCCCGCCGCGATCGGCATCGCGGACATCGCGCGCCCCGACTGGGGCGACGCGCAGGAGTTCGCGCGCGGCGACGTGCCGGTGTTCTGGGCGTGCGGCGTCACGCCTCAGGCCGTCGCGCTCGCGTCGCGGCCGCCGTTCATGATCACGCACAGCCCGGGGCACATGTTCATCACCGACGTCCCGAACTCCGCGCTGGCGGCGATCTAGCGCATTGCGGTTTCTGCCGGCAGGCGATCTCGCTGTTTGCGTCGAGCTCGGCGAGGCGATCAGCGTCGAGGTCAACACGCGAGTCCGCGCGCTCGAGTTCTTGATCCAGCAGAAGGGACTGACCGGCGTCGTCGAGACGGTGCCGGCCTACTCGTCGCTCCTCGTGTACTACGATCCGCGCGCGGTCGGCTACGAGCCGCTGTGCGCGGCGATCGCCGAGCTGGTCCCGCAGGCGACCACCGCGGTGCTGCCGCCGCCTCGCACGGTCGAGCTGCCCTGCTGCTACGACGATCCCGAGCTCGGCTTCGACCTCGCCGCCGCCGCCAAGCGGCTCGACCTCTCGCCGGACGATCTGGCGCGGCTCCACGCCGGCGCCGAGTATCTCGTGTACTTCATCGGCTTCACGCCGGGTCTGCCGTACATGACCGGGATGCCCGAGCGGATCAACATCCCGCGGCTCGACACACCGCGCACGAAGACCCCGCCGGGCAGCGTCGGCATCGGCGGCATCCAGTGCTGCATCTACTCGGTCGAGAGCCCGGGCGGCTTCTGGATTCTCGGGCGCACGCCGGTGCCCCTCTACGACCCGAGCGCGGCCGAGCCGACGCTCCTGCGCCCCGGTGACCGTGTCCGTTTTCGCCGGATCGATCGCGCCGAGTTCGGCGCGATCGGCGCGCGCGGTCGCGGCACGGAGCTACCGCGCGGTGATCTCGTGATCAAGATCCTCGACGCGGGCCCGCAGACGACCGTCCAGGACCTCGGCCGCACCGGGCAGATGCGCTACGGCATTCCGCCGTCGGGCCCCGTCGATCGCTTCGCGTTCGTGCTCGCCAACCGGCTCGTCGGCAATCCCGACGCCGCGGCCGCGCTCGAGTGCACCTTGATCGGTCCGCGGTTCGAGGTCGACCGCCGCCGGCGCGATCGCGGTCACCGGCGCCGACATGCCGGTGAGCGTGAACGGCCAGGCCGCGCGCCGCGTGGACGACGATCGCGGTGAAGCCGGGTGACGTCGTCAAGCTCGGGCCGGCGCGCACCGGTGTACGGTCCTACATCGGCGTTTCGGGCGGGCTCGACGTGCCGCTCGTGCTGGGATCGCGATCGACGTATCTGCGCGGCCGCGTGGGCGGGCTTGCAGGGTCGCGCGCTCAGGAAGGACGACGCGCTCGCGACGCTGCCGTCCGGTCCGGTCGCGCGACGCCGCGTCGCGAAGCAGGCGATCCCGGACTACACGCGGCGAGCCGACCGATTCGTGCGATCCTGGGGCCCCAGGCCGACCGCTTCACGGCCGGCGGCATCCGGGCGCTCTTCGACGGTCGCTACGAGGTGCTGCCGCAGTCGGATCGGATGGGGTCGCGCCTTGCGCGGGCCGCGGATCGAGCACGCGCGCGGCCACGACATCGTCTCCGACGGGATCGCGCTCGGGTCGATCCAGGTGCCCGGCGACGGGCAGCCGATCGTGCTGCTGGTCGACCGGCAATCCACGGGTGGCTACACGAAGATGGCCACGATCTGTTCTAGTGACATCTGGCGCGTCGGCCAGGCGAGACCGGGTCAGTCGCTCCGCTTCCAGCAAATCGGCGTGGAAGAGGCGCACCGGCTGCTTCGCGAGTCCGACGCCGCGCTGGAAGCCGCGGTGAGAGAGGAGATCGCATGAGCATCGACAAAGAGCTGAACGAGTACGCCGCGAAGATCCGGCCGCTCGCGCGTCCTGCACGAGGAAGCGCTCGCGGTCATGCCCGGCGGCAACAGCCGCACGACGACGTTCTTCGATCCGTATCCGTTCGCGATCCAGCGGGGCCAGGGCGCCCACATCTGGGACGCCGACGGGATCGATCGCCTGGATTTCAACGGCAACTACACGAGCTTGATCCTCGGGCACGCGCCGCCGGACGTCGTGAAGGCCGTGCAGCAGGCCGTCGAGCTCGGCCTGTCGTTTCCCGGGACCGACCGAGCACGAGGTGCGGCTGGCCGAGCTCCTGACCCGCCGCGTGCCCTCCGTCCAGGCGATCCGCTTCACCAACTCGGGAACCGAGGCCACGATGAACGCGGTGCGCCTCGCGCGCGCCTTCACCGGACGGGCGAAGATCGCGAAGTTCGAGGGCGCCTACCACGGCACGCACGACTGGGTGATGGTGAGCGTCAGCGGTGACGCCAAGTCCACCGGCAGCCGGCGGCGGCCCAAGCCGGTCGCGTGGTCGGCGGGAATTCCGCCGGCCGTCCTCGAAGACACGTCGTGGTGCTCCCGTGGAACGACGCGGAGGCGCTGCGCCGAGATCCTCGAGGCTGAGGCGGGGCAGCTGGCCTGTCTGATCGTGGATCCGATGATGTGCAACGCCGGCCTCGCTGCCGCCGGCCGACGGGTTCCTGGCGCGGCTGCGCGAGATCACCGAGCGCCACGATATCGTGCTGATCTTCGACGAGGTCATCTCGTTCCGGACCGCGTGGGGCGGCGCGCAGGAGCGCTTCGGCATCCGGCCCGACCTCACGACGTTCGGCAAGATCATCGGCGGCGGGCTGCCGGTCGGCGCCTTCGGCGGGCGGCGCGACATCATGGACTTCTACGACCCGCGCAAGGGCGGCGCGCGCATCAGCCACGGCGGCACCTTCAACGCGAACCCGGTGACGATGGCCGCCGGGCTCGCGACGCTGAACGCGCTCACGCCCGACGCCTACACGCGCCTCGACGCGCTCGGCGAGCGCCTGCGCGCGGCGGCGTCGCGCGCCTGCTCGCCGGCGACGCGGCGGCGCGGCCAGGTGACCGGGCTCGGCTCGCTGTTCTGGCTGCACTGGACGTCGGAGGCGCTGACCGACTATCGCTCTGCGCGGCCCAAGGACGCGGAGACGCCGGTGCGCGTGTTCCTCGGGCTCCTCAACGAGGGCATCCTGCATGACCCAGCGGGGACTCGGCGCGTGCTCCCTCGCGATGACCGACGAGGACGTGGATCGCTTCATCAACGCGCTCGCGCGCGTGCTCGCGCGAGGATAAGGAGCTCAGGCGATGGCCAAGTTCATCGATCTCAACTGCCGACATGGGCGAGAGCTACGGGCGCTGGACGCTCGGCGCGGACGAGGAGATCATGCCGTACCTCACCTCGGCCAACGTCGCCTGCGGCTTCCACGGCGGCGATCCGCACGTGATGCGCAAGTCTGTCGCGCTGGCGCTGCGCCACGGCGTCGCGATCGGCTCGCATCCGTCGCTGCCGGACCTGATGGGCTTCGGGCGGCGCGTGATGGACGTCTCGCCGCAAGAGCTGAAGGACTACCTCTGCTATCAGACCGGCGCGCTCCGCGAGTTCGTCCGCGCCGTCGGGCGGCGAGCTGCAGCACACCAAGCCGCACGGCATCCTCTATTCCATGATCGAGAAGGACGAGCCGCTGGCCACCGCGGTGGCCGAGTCGGCCCGCGAATCCGGCAAGGACTTGATCCTCATGGCGCTCGGCGTCCGGCAAGTACGACCGCACCGCCCGCAAGATGGGCGTGCGGGTGGCGTCGGAGGGCTTCGCCGACCGCGCGTACAACGTCGACCTCACGCTCGTGTCGCGCAAGCTGCCCGGCTCGCTCATCACCGATCCGGAGCGCGCCGCCGCTCAGGCCGTGAAGATGGCGATGGAAAGCAAGGTGCGCACGATCGACGGCGTCGATATCGACATCTCGGTCCAGACCATCTGCTGCCACGGCGACACGCCCGGAGCGCAGAAGATCGTCCGCGCCGTCCGCGAGGCGCTCGATCGGGCCGGCTGCCAGGTCAAGCCGCTCCGCGACTTCTTGCCGAAAGCGTGAGGCGGCGGCGGTCCCGTGACCACAGCGCTCAAGCGCACGCCGCTCTATCACGAGCACGTCGCGGCCGGTGCGCGGATGGTGCCGTTCGGCGGGTGGGAGATGCCGGTGCAGTACACCGGCATCATCGAGGAGCACCGCGCGACCCGCGGCGCCGTCGGGCTCTTCGACGTGAGCCACATGGGCGAGTTCGAGGTGGAGGGCCCCGGCGCCCTCGCCGCGCTCCAGCACCTGACCACCAACGACGTGGCGGCCCTCGAGGTCGGCCAGATCCAGTACTCGGTCCTCTGTTACCCGAACGGCACGATCGTCGACGACCTCACGGTCTATCGCATGGGCGACGAGCGCTACATGCTCACCGTCAACGCGGGGAACATCGACAAGGACTGGGCGCACGTGACGAAGTCGACGGAGCACGTCAAGGACGCGCAGTGGCGCAACTCGTCCGAGGGCACGGGCCTCATCGCGGTGCAGGGGCCCAAGGCCGAGGCGCTCGTCGGCCGACTCGCCGACCGCGACGTGACGATCATCGGCTACTACCGCTTTGCGCGCGGCACGGTCGGCGAGGTGCCGACGTTGATCTCGCGCACGGGCTACACCGGCGAGGACGGCTTCGAGCTCTACGCGCCCGCCGACGGGACCGCGCAGCTCTGGAAGGCGCTTCTGGGCGCGGGCCGTGCCGATGGCGCCACCCCGGTCGGGCTCGGCGCGCGCGACACCTTGCGGCTCGAGATGAAGTACGCGCTCTACGGCAACGACATCGACGACACCACCAACGCGCTCGAGGCGGGACTCGGCTGGGTCGTCAAGCCCGCCAAGGGTGAGTTCATCGGCCGCGAAGCGCTCGAGAAGGTCCGCGCCGAGGGCCTGCGGCGGCGCCTGGTCGGCATCGAGATGGTCGACAAGGCCGTCGCGCGCCACGGCTACCCGGTCAAGAAAGACGGCCGCGCGGTCGGCATCGTCACCTCCGGCTCCTACGGCCCCTCGGTCGACAAGTACATCGGGATCGCCTATGTCGAGACGGCGCTCGCGGCCGTCGGCACCGCGCTCGACGTGGAGATTCGCGGCCAGGACAAGGCGGCCCAGATCGTGCGCGACACCGTTCTACGCGTCCAAGGTGAAGAAGGCTGGCTGAGACGAGGAGAGAATGGCCAACGTACCCAAGGACCTCAAGTACACGCGCGAGCACGAGTGGGCCAAGCAGGAAGGGGACCGCGTGCGCGTGGGCATCACCGCCTACGCGCAGGAGCAGCTCGGCGACGTGGTCTTCGTCGAGCTCCCGAAAGTCGGCGCCAGGGTGACGGCGACCAAGAACTTCGGCGTCGTCGAGTCGGTGAAGGCGGTGTCCGATCTCTTCGCGCCGATCTCGGGCGAGGTCGCCGAGGTCAACGGCGAGCTCGGACAGAAGCCCGAGATCGTCAACCAGGATCCCTACGGCAAGGGCTGGATGCTGGTCGTCAAGCCCTCGAGCAAGGGCGAATGGGATCAGCTCCTGACCGCGCAGCAGTACGAGGAGCTCATCGCGCAGGGAGGCCATTGATGCCCTCGCGCTACATCGCCAACACGCCCGACGAGCAGAAGAAGATGCTCGGCGTGATCGGCGCGGGCTCGCTCGAGGACCTGCTGGTCAAGATCCCGCCCAAGGCCCGGCTGGCGCGGCCGCTCAGCCTCACCCCGGCCTTGGCCGAGACGGACCTGATCCGGCACATGGCGGCGCTGGCGGGCCGAAACGCGAACGCGGAGTCACACGTATCGTTCCTGGGCGCGGGCTCGTACGACCACTACATCCCGAGCCCGATCAACCACATGGTCCTGCGCGGCGAGTTCTTGACGGCGTACACGCCCTACCAGCCCGAGGCGAGCCAGGGCACGCTCCGGACGATCTACGAGTACCAGACGATGATCGCCGAGCTGACGGGCATGGACGTCGCCAACGCGTCGATCTACGACGGCGCGTCGTCGCTGGCCGAGGCGGCCTTGATGGCCCACTCGGTCACGGAGCGGCGCGAGATCGTGCTCTCGCGCGCCGTGCACCCGCTCTACAAGCGCGTCACCGCGACCTACTGCGAGGGACCGGGCGTGCGGCTTCGCGACGTGCCGGCCCCCGACGGCGTCACGGACCTCGCCGCCGCGCGGCAGCTCGTCAACGCGAAGACGGCGGCGCTGGTCGTGCAGACGCCGAACTTCTACGGCTGCCTCGAGGACGTCGCCGCGCGCGGCCGAGGTCGCGCACGCGGCCGGCGCGCTCCTGGTGGTGGTCGCCGACCCGGTGAACCTCGGCGTGCTCGAGGGGCCCGGCAAGCTCGGCGCCGACATCGTCGTGGGCGAGGGCCAGGGGCTCGGCGTGCCGGTGAGCTTCGGCGGCCCGAATCTCGGCGTGTTCGCCGCCAAGAACGAGCTCGTGCGCCGCATGCCCGGGCGGCTGGTCGGCGCCACGGTCGATCGCGACGGCAAGCGCGGATTCGTGCTGACCTTGCAGACCCGCGAGCAGCACATCCGCCGGGCGAAGGCGACGTCCAACATCTGCACCAACGTCGCGCTCTGCGCCCTCATGGCGACCATCTATCTCGCGACGCTCGGGCGCAGAGGGCTCGTCAAGGTCGGCGAGCTCTCGACGGCCAAGGCCCACTACGCGGCCGAGCGCCTGGCGAAGGTGCCGGGGGTCTCGCTCCGCTTCGCGGCGCCGTTCTTCAAGGAGTTCGCGCTCAAGCTGCCGAAGGCGCCCGATCGCCTGATTCCGCGGCTGGCCAAGCAGGGTTTCCTCGCGGGCGTTCCGCTCAAGACCTTCGACCGCGCCCTGGCCGACTGCCTGCTGGTGGCGGTGACCGAGAAGCGGACGAAGGCCGAGATCGACGCCTTCGCGGCGGCGCTCGAGAAGGCGGTGGCGTGATGGCCGACGCCTACGACAAGCTGATCTTCGAGCTCTCCTCGCCCGGCCGAGTCGCCTGGTCCTTACCGGAGGCCGACGTGCCCGAGGCCGACGCGCGCAAGCTCCTGCCGGCCAAGCATCTCCGGCGCGACGCGCCCGATCTCCCCGAGGTCTCCGAGTTCGACGTGGTCCGCCACTACTCGCGCCTGTCGCGAATGAACTACGGACTCGACACGCACTTCTATCCGCTCGGCTCGTGCACGATGAAGTACAACCCGAAGCTCAACGAGGACATGGCGCGGCTGGCCGGCTTCGCCAGGGTGCATCCGTTGTCGCCCGAAGCCTCGGCGCAGGGCGCGCTCCAGCTCATGCACGAGCTGGCGCGGGACCTCGCCGAGATCGCGGGGATGGACGCCGTCTCGCTCCAGCCCGCGGCCGGCGCCCAGGGCGAGCTGGCCGGAGTCCTCATGATCCGGCGCCTATCACCAGTCGCGGAACGAGAAGCGGACGAAGGTGCTCGTGCCCGACTCGGCGCACGGGACCAACCCCGCGTCGACGGCGATCGCCGGCTACGAGGTCGTCGAGGTGAAGTCGCTGCCGAACGGCGAGGTCGACGTGGACGCGCTCGCGCGCACGCTCGACACCGACGTGGCCGCGTTCATGATCACCGTGCCGAACACGCTCGGCATGTTCGAGCCGCGCATCGTCGAGATCACCGAGCTGTGCCACGCCAAGGGCGTGCAGGTCTACATGGACGGCGCCAACCTGAACGCGATTCTCGGCATCACGCGTCCGGGCGATCTCGGCTTCGACGTCTGCCACTTCAACCTGCACAAGACCTTCACGACGCCGCACGGCGGCGGCGGCCCAGGCGCGGGTCCGGTCGGCGTCAAGGCGCACCTCGAGCCGTTCCTGCCGGTGCCCGTCGTCACGAAGGACGGTGACGAGTACGCGCTCGACTGGAAGCGGCCGCGGTCGATCGGCAAGCTGCAGGCCTTCTGGGGCAACTTCGGGATGCTCGTGCGCGCCTACACCTACATCCGCACGATGGGACCCGACGGGCTCCGGTCCGTCTCCGACAACGCGATCCTGAACGCGAACTACATCATGAAGCGGCTCGAGCAGGACTACGACGTCGCGGTGCCCGGGCCCTGCATGCACGAGTGCGTGCTGTCGGCGCGTCGTCAAAAGAAACTGGGCGTCACGGCAACCGATATTGCCAAGCGCCTCCTCGATCTCGGTTTCTACGCGCCGTCGACCTACTTTCCGCTGATCGTCGAGGAAGCGCTGATGATCGAGCCGACCGAGACCGAGGCGAAGGAGACGCTCGACGCGTTCTGCGACGCGATGATCCAGATCGCGCGCGAGGCCGAGACGAGCCCTGCGGTGATCCACGACGCGCCGGTCACCACCGCGGTGCGCCGGCTCGATCAGACGAAGGCCGCGCGCGAGCCGAATCTGCGCTGGACGCGGCAGCTCTAGCCCGGCCGGCTCGCGTTTTTGCGGTC
>ERZ1370068.8616-contig-7456_pt1 | contig 109422 bp, 192 predicted proteins | sample MGYA00561227_ERZ1370068 | MGnify/ENA primary metagenome ERZ1370068 (study PRJEB38410, sample SAMEA6850437) | metagenome | study: Metagenomic assessment of the ecological functions of the soil: analysis of the soil microbiota associated with the...
GTTGTACTTCGTTCAGTTACGTATTGATCTATATGTCTGGTCGCTTTATTAACTGGGAATACACAACCAATGGTTTTTTCAAGTGGCTGGGTCAATGGGTTGGAGATCCCTGGAACATTGTAGTGATGGCAATCTGCTATGTCATGATAAAATGGCTTTTTCTTTATTTCATGTACCGTAAGAAGATCTTTCTTCGCGTGTAATTGGCTATCCGGATATTTATATTTCCGTTCGTAAAAAAATATTATACAAAACCAGGGTAGAATTATATTTGGTATTCGCATCGCTATTCTTCAACAAATAATTTTTATGAAAAAAATGATCAAAAGAACATATCCTTTCTTTTGGGTGATATGCTTTATTGTTTTTCTTTTCTCCGTGTAGTCAAAACAGATCTTCATCAGAAGCCAAATGTGCTTGATCAGTCAGGAATGGATTCAACTGTTCGCCCACAGGATGATTTCTTTCACTACGTTAACGGTGGATGGATAAAGAAAACAGACATACCTGCATCCGAAGCGACCTGGGGAGCGGGTGCCATTCTGTATCAAAACACGACTCAAAATTTGAAAAACCTCATTGATTCATGTGCAAAGCTGAATGCCGCCAAAGGAACCAACGAACAAAAGGTCGGAGATTTTTATGCAAGCGCAATGGATTCGGCGGGGATTGAAAAGAAAGGATCTTCTCCTTTGCAGGCAGACATGCAGCGTATCGCCTCCATTCAGTCACCAAAAGATATTTTTGCACGAGGTGGCGTTGGAATATAACCTTGGCATCGGCGCCCTTGTGAATTTTTATGCCAACCAGGATGATAAAAACAGCGAGCAGGTTGTTGCTCATTTTGACCAGGGTGGTCTTGGACTTCCCAACAAAGATTATTATACAAAAAGATTCCGCAACTGTAAACATTCGTAGCGCCTATCTGGGTTACATCGCAAAGATATTTACGCTGTCCGGCGATAGTGCAACAGCGAAACAGGCTGCAGCATCCGTGATGAAAATTGAAAATGCCTTAGCAATGGCGTCAAAAACACCAGTTGAACTAAGAGACCCGGAGGCAAATTATCATAAGATAAGTATTGCGGAACTTGAAAAGCAAGCGCCAAATCTTAGCTGGAGCGAATTATTAGATCAGCTTGGCGTGAAACAGGATACAGTATTAATGGGTCAACCGGGATTTTATACCGCATTAAGCGGGCTGCTACAGTCTGCATCGGTATCAGACTGGAAAAATTATTTGCGATTTCATTTTATCGACAACTATGTCCTTATCTCGATAGTCGTTTTGTTAATGCAAATTTTGAAATGAGCAAACTGCTTTCAGGACAGAAGGAATTGCAACCGCGATGGAAGAGAATGGCAGCCCTTACCGATGCACAGCTTGGCGATGCGTTGGGACAATTGTATGTAAAAAATATTTTCCCCCTGAAGCAAAGCAAAGAATTTTAGACCTGGTCAATAATCTCCAGGAGACATATAAAGAAAGGATCGAAAAGCTTTCCTGGATGAGCGACTCAACCAAGCAAAAAGCGTTATTAAAATTAAATGCCATTGCAAAAAGATAGGTTACCCGGACAAATGGAAAGATTATTCATCGGTAGAAATAGCGAAAGATGATCTCATTCAAAATTTGAAAAACACCGGGCATTTTGCATACCGGTATAACGTCAACAAAATAGGTAAGCCGGTAGATCGTTCAGAATGGTTCATGACGCCTCCTACCATTGATGCTTATTATAATCCTTATACGAATGATATAAATTTCCCGGCGGGTATTCTTCAACCGCCTTTCTTTTATGCCAATGGTGACGATGCTTTGAATTATGGAGCTATAGGCGTAGTGATCGGCCACGAGATCACTCATGGTTTTGATGACCAGGGAGGCAATATGACGCAAGAGGAAATTTAAAAAGCTGGTGGTTGCCTGTTGATTCTGCAAATTTTAGAAAAAAGGCAGACGTTGTAGTGGAACAATATAATCGCTCTTTTGTCATCGATACCCTTCACATAAATGGCGAATTGACGCAAGGAGAGAATATTGCAGACATCGGCGGCGTCGCTATCGCTTTTGAGGCTTTCAAAAAAACAGAGGAGGGCAGATCAACTGAAAAGATCGATGGATTAACTCCTGACCAGCGATTCTTTATTGCCTATGCAGAAATCTGGAGAAGCAAATGGAGACCTGAGTTTGAAAGAAGAATTGTAATGACAAATCCTCATTCAACGCCAAAATACAGGGTAAATAATCCCATTTCTGATAATCCTGCTTTCTATGAGGCGTTTGATGTGAAACCCGGAGATAAAATGTACAGGTCCGATAGTTTGCGTGCGCGAGGTTTGGTAAAATATTCAGGAATAGTTTTTCTGATTCATCTGTCCTGTTTCCGTAATGAAGCAGGACAGGTCTTTCTAGAAGTGCAGGCTCCTGGAGACAGAGTTAATAATGAAGAGGACCCACTTTATCCATTCTTTTATATGCATATCAACTGACTTTTTTAATTAAAATTGTTTTCATCGGCACTGGGACCATAGCTACCCGGGATCGGTACATTCAATAACCGTAGGTAAACGCCTAATTGTGCGCGGTGATGTATCTGCTGGCTAAGGGACATGCGGATGATATCGATCTTTGGATCCGAAGAGTAAACAGTATCTCCATTTCTCAGGGTCCATGGTTTATTTAACAGCTTTTCGTTTTCCGGCACGAGTGTTGACAAACCATCCTGGTATCGATTCTCAAAGTAATTCATCAGGTCTTCATGCGTGTTGATCGAAGGTTGCTCGGTAAGGTTTTGCAAAATCGATCTCATCGGTTGTAAAGGTCATAATGTATCCAACCGGGAAGGTCGGCAATATGGGTAGCCAGCCTCTTCATATCCATACTTTTGGATGTGGCTGATAGCCGAACTGATCGCGGGGGATCCGGGAAAGCATCTTACGCGTGATATTTCCCTTCTTCTATAAACTGCTGCTTGAAATAATCAATGAAGGTCATAGTTGTTGTTTTTATATCACAAAAGCAACAACCGGTCAGTGACAGCCCTATGTCAGGAGCATTTGACTTTGTTCAATTTTTTTAAAGTATTTTCTGCAATACCAGCCACCATCACGTTCAGCTCGGCAGGTTTGACAATTTTTGCATGATCGCCGAATAGCATGAACCACCGGGCAAAACCCATTAATGAGCCCGTTAAGAAATGAACACGGACATGATCGCCCTGGTTTTCCTGTTTTACAAACCCGTTATAATATTTCTGTTCTCCCAAGTATCTTACAACATCAGTTTCTACGTCGATCACAACCTCAACAACCTGTCTTTCCACGGACATCTGGTTGATGAAACTCTGCAATGGAGGATGGGTTTTGAGATCGTCTCTTCTGTAAAAGTCAATTTATCAATTTTGTCAGTTCGAAAATTGCGGTAATCATTTCTTAATTGGCAAAATGCGACCAGGTACCAATGACTTCCCAGGTAATAGATACCAACCGGTTCTACTTTGCGCTGCGTGGTTTCATTCTTTTTCAATTGAAAAATATTTTATTTCTATTACAGATGCAGCGCCGATCGCCTTTAGTAAGGACTGAAGATGTAGTTCCGCAGGCGGCTGGTACTACGATAGCAGGATGCTCCATAACCATTATATGCTCATCGATCTCTTCCATATGATCTTTTTCCGAAAGCCGAAGCACAGCTTTGATCTTATCAAGCGCAGTGGCATAATGTTTGGAAATGCCTGCATCTGTTTTTGATTGTACCAACTTGGAGGCAGTCAGTAATGCAGAGGCTTCATCCTCGTTGAACATTACGGGTGGCAGCTTATAACCTTCCATCAATTTATAACCTATGCCTGCTTCTCCAAGTACAGGAACGCCTGCTTCTTCCAAAGCACGAACGTCACGGTACACCGTTCGAAGGCTGAATGGAAAATTTATCCGCAATATCCCGGGCTTTTACCAATCGTCGCGATTGGAGTTGTATAAGAATGGCTGCCAAACGATCTATGCGATTCATACGGGATAAAGGTAATTATAAATATTGCGTATGTTGATCGGTAAAGAAGAAGAAAGGTGGAGTTGATCCAGCTTCATTCAACAAATTTTTGCAATTCGATAGTGCTATGATGAATATTATGATGCAGCAATTCATGCCGTATATCAGCGATCACTTTTAACCTTTCATCAAAACTTAATTGTTCATCGAGTGCCACATGAGCTGTCAAAGCATTTTCTGTCGTACTCAACGGCCATACATGTACGTGACCCACTTGTTTTTCACATGGGCTATTTGTAAAATTATTTTCTTGATATTTTCAAGCTCGATCCCCGAAGGAACCGCATCGATGGTCATTTTAAAACTATCTCTTAATAAGCCCCATGCGGTGATGAGAATGATGATCATAATGATGATCCCTGTGACCGCATCCAGCCAATACCAACCGGTGTAAACAATTATTATTCCTGTTACCACCACACCCAATGAGATGAGTGCATCAGCAAAAAGATGCAGGTAAGCGCTCTTTGCATTTAATTCTTTTTCCTGTTGCCATAAAACAGGAACGCCGTGATGCTGTTTATTACAATTCCCAGGGCTGCTATCCACGCAATGGCACCACCTTGAACTTTTTCAGGTTTTAAAAACCTTGTAAAAGATTCAACTCCTAAAATGCCGATCGCAATAAATAATATAACTGCATTGGCCAGAGCTGCCAATATGGTGGGTCTTTTTGTATCCATAAGTATAAACAGGGCTGGATTTTTTTGCCGCCATTTTAAATGCAAGCAATGATAAAAACAGGCTGGCCACGTCGCTTAAATTATGCCCGGCATCCGTTAGTAGCGACATTGAATTAAAGATCAACCCACCGACTATTTCCGCGATCACAAAAGCCATGTTCAGATAGATACCTGACTATAAACGCCCTGCGACTACTTTCCTGGAAATCCAGGCCGTGTGAATGAGAGTGCGAATGATGATCGTGATCATGAGACATGAATGCAAATTAAACTTATGTCGTCAATCGGTTTTGAATTGGAAAGACAATATTGTAAAAAGCTTAGTGATTTCCGTATTTGAAACTTAGCTGCATGAATGCCTGAATTAACTTTACCTCGGGCTCACATAAAATTTGTATTTTTCAGACGCAGTCAGCCATAGACTTTGTCGTCGGACGAATTTCAATTATCTGCGTAAAACCCAAACCAATGAAAAAAACCTGTTCGCCTGCTCTTTATTTTTTTGTATCAGGCAGTCTCGCCCTCCGATCTTTTGCACAAGAAATAAAACGTGATACAGTCAAGGTAGGCATCTATATTACCAGCATTCATGATATTGATTTTAAGCAAAAGGAATAATGCCGTTAATTTATGGCTGTGGCTAAAGTATAAGAACAGGGACTTCGATTTCCTGCAAAATCTTGAAGTGCCTATGGCCAAAGAGGTTTCAAGGTCATTTGCCACGGTTGATAGTTCAGGCGAAGAAGTGTACGTACTGATGAAACTGCAATGCGTGATGAAAGATGCATGGAGGATCAGTAATTTTCCTTTCGACAGGCAGAACCTGAGGTTTTCGATCGAGAATTCACAATATGATTCCCGGTACCTGCTTTTTGTTGCGGACACCCTTGGCAGGCATTATGATCCCCGTTTTACACTTAGCGGATGGAGAATTGACAGCTGTGTGTTGATGACAGGCACCAAGATATATGAAACAGGTTTTGGTGATGAGGAATTGTCAAAGCCCCACACCGAATACAGCAACTTTAGAGTACGATTGGTGATCAGGCGCGATGCTTCGGGTTTGTTCTGGAAAATGTTCCTGGGAATGTATATCGCTTTCCTTATCGCCTACGTGTGTTTCTATATTCATCCCGATGGCATTGATTCCCGTTTTGGGCTGAGCGTAGGTTCTTTGTTTGCGGTGATCGGTAATAAATATATCATTGATTCGTCATTGCCCAGAATCGACATCGTTTACATTGGTCGACACACTGCACGGCCTGACATTACTTTTTATTTTTCTGCGTCATTGCGGCTACCGCCTATTCATTGAGAATGGTGAAAAAGGAAAAAACGTTCAAAGATTTGACATGATCATTGCCCAGGTATTATTGGGGGCTTATATTATTGCGAATGCCTATTTTATTATAAAAGCAAGCGGAAGTTAGCTGCAGGACAGTTGGCAGTGGGCGAATCGGCAGTTAGTTAACAGCCATGAAATCAATGGTCATTTACCCAAAACTAGTGAACATGTAGATTGACGATTGACGACTTCAACTCACCACTCACCACTGACCTCACTTCACTCCTTTGTTTGGATCCCATGAACCCTGCAGTTTCCGGATGTAGATGATCTGTCCTGTATGGTAAGCATTATGCGTACTGATATGTGCGAGATTCGAATACCATGATTGCAATTTTGCATCATCGCTTTCCTCCACAGCTTTTCGATTGCCGTTAACACACTGTCGAGCTCTTTGCACAATCGCTTTCCAGTTGGTGACATTAAAACTATTAAAGGTTTCATCATTATTGCCATCAAACTTCGGTTGGGGCAGTTTTTTAAAACTGTAAAGCTGCTGAAGATTCCAGAAAATAAGATGACTGGCGAGCTGTCCAATGGAATGATTGCCGCTTCCGTCTGTCCACTTTGCCTGGTCGGGTGTTACGTCTTCCAGTGCAATATTTACCGGCACGAACCATTCCTTCACATTATGTAGTAGTGCGCGTAGCTGTTCCAATAGTATGCTCTTCAGGGTTGGGCTTTCTTGTCCTGAGGCATGAACAGTGCTTGTGGCAATTGCCATCAAAATAATTATTAGCTTTCTCATAAACAAAATTAAAAGGTGATGAACAAGGATGATGCTAAAGTTAATTATCTACGTCTTTAATTATTGGCCGCTTATCATTTATATCCCGCTGCTCATACTGTATTTTGAAGTTTGACAGACCAGGTTTGTGTTCGCGGTTCCTTTGTAATTCATAATTGTAAATAGTTTGCCCCAGCTGGTACATGAAAGGATAGCCGATCGAATCATAATCGTATTTATCATCGTTCAAAATCCCATCGCTATTGACATATACAGTTGCAGTAAGCATGAATTCAACATTATTTTTAAAATCAACCACGTAGGATATATCTGTCAAAAATCCATACGCCCAACCCACCTTGTTGAAAACCCGCACTTGTTCCGGCATTTGATGTGAGCCATATTTAAAGTAAAACTTCACAAAGCTGTCATAAAATTTACTGGTATCATATTTCGGATAATTTGTTTCGGATGGATATTGAGAGAGGTACTGGTATAAAAACCGGTAATCATCTTCTGTAAGATCAAACCTTTTCTTTTTGGGACTGATGAAGGAAACAATACCGATTTGTAAGATCTGCTGGTAATCTTTTACTGATAGATTATTAGCATAGGTAAAATCAATGGGTTCATTGATAAGGCTATCGTTGCGGTCATAATATGCCTTTCCAATTTTTACGGGAGAGGGAAAATAAAAAGAGTCAGGATTATAAGCTGCAGGCTGCGAGTAGATAAGATTCCCGTCATCATTGATAAAACGGACCTGGTTGGTGTGGCGGTTCTGATCAGGAGTAAAACCCATGAACTGCCGGGTAATGCGCACATCTTTATAACCTTTCTCATGTAAAGACCGGTTAATTTCCTGCTGGCCTACAAATTGATACATGCGGTTATAAGCATCATTGTCGCTTACTAAAAAGCTTTGCGGATAAATTGAGCAATGGACGGGAGTTTGTTTTGTGAACTGGTGTCGGCATATAATTTAACCTGTTTTTCATAACTGCTGTCAAACTGCATGGAGGTATATTTATCGACTCCTTTGACATGCATTTTATTTAGTTTTTCTAATGACAGGAAGGCAAGCGGCATCTTTACCGTGGAAGCAGGATTGAAATAGAAACCAGGATCGTAGTTGTAATAATAATTTTTGAAAGTTGGCTTATTATGTTTGTTGCGGTTGATCTCGGTATAAACGATCTGCAGCCGATAAGTTCCGGATCCTTGAATACCTCTTGAAATACAGGTATCAGGGTTTTTCGAGAATATTTTTTAAAAAAGGATCTGAAGTTCGCTGGGCGAATACAGACAGGTGAAACGTTAATAGAAAAATAGAATAAAAAAGAACGCATGGATTGAAGATACTGTATCCGGAATGGAAAACAAATTATAGCTCCCGGTCGCTGAAATTTATTCTGAAAATTGCTGGCATAATTTTCTATAGATTCAGAGTGCAGATACTTTATAAAAACTCAAAAACACAGTTATGGAAAGTCGTGAATTAGAAAGAGCAGCAACTATCGTAGGAATGCTATTATTAGTTACAACCTTTATAATGGGAATTTTGGATACACTCTAGCTCATCATCCACCGTGTTTGCCGAGCCAGGATGATTATAAAGTGACTTACTCAACCCGGTTTCAATAAAAAAGCTCATGATATTATCATGAGCTTTTATGAAGTATTAATGAAGCACTCTATTTATCTATTGTCTTTTGCTTGATGATGTTTCCATTATCGTCGACTAACAGTTTAGTCTTACTATCTCCATTCTTTAATTGTAATTCATAAGCCATCTGATCCTTTTTCATTTCCCTGTTTACAGACGAAATAGTATAGCCGGGAAACTTATCATTGAGCATTGTATTTATTGCAGGAGGTAAGGACTTATAATCATTAACTGCATAAGCCGTTCCTATCCAATCATTATTTGCTCGCATACCATGCATAGTATGTATCACTGTTTAAATTAAATGTGGCAACATAAGCACCTTCACCCGGAGCAGGCCAGCCATTCAGATCCCAGTCGACCAGCGGAGTTGCTGATGCGTCATAAGTTGTCCATACTACATTCGTTGCTGTTGGATATTGCGTAGAAAATGATGATTTGATTTCAGATGGTACACCTATCGTATTCGTGCTTACTGTCGACTGATCAGTAACCCGGTAAGAGGGTCCACATGAAGCTGAGTCCGGCGACACCTGCAATTAATATTAATATTTTTAGTTTCATAACATTGGGTTTTAGAATTACTAGATAAATATTGTCATTCACTATTCCTCCAAACATGTTGCCAGAAGAAAAATAAAACTGATTTCTATTGAATAAATATTACTGCAGAGGTTGCTTTTTATTAAATGATTTCAAATGCCGATCTCATTTTGCTGATAGCTTTACTCATATTAATTCCTTTTCCAATTGTTCCTTTGAAAAGGTCTCCCATTTCCTTTAAACGTGCAACAGCAGTTTTTAAATTGTGATCTTTCATTTTTAGGCCTTTTTAACTTCTTCCCAATGGAGAGGCATTGAAACAGGTGCGAAAGGTTTTGGACGAAGTGAATATGGGGCAGCTACGGTAGCCTGTGGACGGTTCTGTAAAAAATCAAGATACATTTTTCCCTGGCGGTCCGCTGTCTTTCTTTCAATGCTGGTGAAGGAAGGTATTTCTGCATGCACAAGTTTCACTACGCTGCGGCCGAATTCTTTTGACTCCTCATAACTATATTTTGTGCCAAGCGGTATATAAATATGCAGACCAGTTGAACCCGAAGTTTTGCAATAAGCAGGTACTTCAATGGCGTCTAAAATTTGTTTTGTTACCTGGGCTGCTTTTATTACCTGTTCAAAAGTGTTTTTATCGGGATCCAGATCGATGATACACCAGTCAGGATTTTCCGGCGATTGCCTGCGGCTGCTCCAGGGGTTCATTTCAATGCAGCCCAGGGAAGCAATATAAAGCAAGCTGGCTTCATTGGTGCACACCAAAAATTCTTTTTCTTCCGCATCTGTCTCACTGTAGTAAGGGAAGGTTTCGATCCATTCGGGCACTTTTCCCTTTACATTTTTCTGGTAAAAACTTTCACCGTTAATTCCATGTGGATGGCGGTTGAGAGTTTGTGGCCTGTCTTTCATATAAGGCAGCATGTAGGGTGCTACCTGGTAATAATAATTGATCATGTCTCTTTTTGTAAACTTTTCTTTTGGCCAGAAAATTTTACTGAGATTGGAAAAGCCCAGGTTATGACCACCGATATTTCTTGTCTGTGCTTCCTCGGTTGGATTGAGCAATGTTTTTCTTTCTTTTTTTGGTGGCTTGGAAATTCCTCTTTGCAAAATACTGTCGGTTTTTTCTTTTGAATTTTTGGACACCTGTGATGCTTGTTTTGGGATTTCCCTTACTACTTTTTCAGGTTTCTTGTCTTCACGTAAACCTTTGAATGAAGGATGACGTATGGCACCATCTTTAGTGACCTCCCGGAAACTGATCTCCGCGACAAGCTTTGGTTTCACCCAAACCACTTTTGCTTTTGGTGGGTTTGGACGAAAACGCGAAGGCTTATTGTATTCTGGTTCTTCAACGAAAGGACACAACTTTGTTTCGTAGGGTTTTAATTTTTGCAGAATATCTTTTTGAATGTTGGTATTGAACCCGGTTCCAACCAGGGTTACGAAGTGAAATTCATCATTTTCATATAGCCCAACCAGTAAGGCACTAAACAGCTTACTTGTATTTTCATTCCTGGTATAACCACCGATCACAAACTCCTGTCTTTTTCTGTTTTTATTTTCAACCAGTCTTTTGATCTGTTACCGGGAGTATAAATGCTGCCTGATCTCTTGGCAAAAATTCCTTCCAGTCTTAATTGTTCAGCCAGGAGAAAAAATCTTTCCCTGAGGTAGTGAATTGTTCGCTGATCTTAATAACATTATCGCCCGAAGGAATGATGGCCTGTAGTAACTGGTGCCGCTCCTTAAGAGGCAAGTTCATTACATTAGATCCTTCCAGCCACAAAACATCAAAAAGGTAAAATACAAGTTGGCCATCTGCTTCACTTCGCCATAATTGAAGATCGCCGAAATCGGGCATACCTTCATCATTTACCACCACGATCTCGCCATCGACCACGGCGTTGATCCTCTGACGAGAGTCCTTCCGGACCATTTTTTTAGAGCATCATAAACCGGGTAAAATTTTTCATTGAAGGATTTGTTATTGCGCGAACGGATCTCCACAGTCCCTTTGTTCAAATAGGCCAGGGCACGATAGCCATCCCATTTTATTTCATAGATCCAGTTTTGTTCATCAGTTGGGATCTCATCAACCAGCGTCGCCAGCATTGGTTCGATATCCTTCGGCATTGCTGATGATTTTCCTTTCCTTAAAAGTTTCGTGACAGCTGCGTTCATAGAAAGAGAAGTTACAGAATCGTGCCAGTGCACATATTACCAGATCGCCATAATAAATGTCCGGAAAATTTGGAGTATCTTATCGGGCATGGATAGATGTTTTTATAAATCGGTTGCAGTAAATTTTTTTGATCCTGTTCTTTTTACCACTTCAAAATTTTGCACAGGACATAACCGGAGCATGGGCGGGCTTTTTGTTGGTAAACGATACAAAGGTGCCGTATGAACTGGTGATCAGTGGCAAAAAGAATAATTTAAGTGGGTATTCAATGCTCACATTCACATTTGATGGAGTTGAGAATGTAGGGGTAAAAGCAACTGAGATAAAAATAAAAAGAACAAGTATTGCTATTGAAGATGGTGAACTGATCTACGATAATTATACAACTCCTTCCAGGAGGGTAAAATTGTATGGCAACCTGGTTTGGGTTGGAAGGGATTCCAATATGACATTGGCGGGGACGCTGGCCACAAGATCTATGGATATGAGGGCTCTTAATGAAAACAATTTTAAAGGAACTATCAAACTGCAAAAGAAAACCCCCGGCAAAGTCAAAATTGATCTCAAAACTGGATGAGATGGGTCTGGCGGATAAACTTTCATTTATGCAGCCTGCTGTCAAAAAGAAGTTGCTACCGGGCCGGTCAAAGAAAAAGGAGATCGTGATCAAATCAGCAAACGAAGTTGTAAAAAGAGAAACAGAAATAATCAGGACAGTTTTATTTAAATCCGACAGTCTTGTCATTAGCTTATATGATAACGGCGAGATCGATGGAGACACGGTAAGTCTTGTCTTAAATGGAAATATTATCTTGTCAAAACAGGGTTTAACTGATAAGGCGATACGAAAAACAATTGCAACTTCAGCGATCGGGGACTCTTCAAAATTAGTGCTGTATGCGGAAAATCTGGGTCGCATACCACCCAACAGCCGGATTACTTATTTTACAAGATGGTAATGAACGATACCAGATACGTTTTTCAGGTGATCTTCAAAAAAACTCCGCTGTTATTTTAAGAAGAAGACATTGATCAGCCGCACATTTCTATTTTGTATGCCAGGCTGAAATAGCGATAGTAATGGCCGGTTTGATCTATTGAATCGGCGTGCCATTCTTCCCCGTTAAAAGGAGTTTGATTACCTGCTGCAGCCTCACCGAGTGCGATCATCATGTTGTTTGCATAAATGCGGGAAGCCATACATTTCGTCCTGGTGCAATGGCATGGGGGGCAGGTCAAATCGTATCCACCTTTCTTTATCTACTTTTTCTACTTCAACAGTGGCGCTTGCAGAGGAGGGTCCCCAGGATCTATTTTGTGGGTCGAATGAATGAAGACTAAGGGTCAATTGTCCCGGATTCTGCACAGCTGCTGAGAAAACCTGGATATTATCTAACTCTCACCTGATCGAAGGACACCTGAAGGTTTGACCTGCAAAATGGTCTCGTGGGGTCTGTTTGTAAATGGCCGATCAAAGTGTGGTGTTATTTTGTATTTGTGTAATAAGCGGACGAGACCGGTTACTCCTGTTCTTGGTTTCCATATCGAATTTTTAAGTGTGTCAAAGATTATGGCAGAAGGAGAGTAGTGGCTCAAACTCTAAACTGCAGTGGAGGCGAATTATTGTGCTGAAGTCATTTTTGTGACAAACTTTTGATATAAATAGGCGGTGAAATAAAAAAATGTTGGCTCATCGAATTCTATAAAACCAAGCACCGGACATGCTTATAAGCGAAAAGGACCCTGAAGAGTGCGACGCAACAAAAGCAAAATAGCAGTACTGAAGCGCGTTCCAAAAATCAATCCCTTTTATATATATCTGCAAAAGCCCGACAGGAGCGATTTTTAAAGGAAAGTTTCAAGGGGATTATCTTCCCCAAATCAATGAAAATGCCATTCTGTGGTTTTGACAACCTGACCAAAAAATGCAAAGGTTTTTAATCACAAAATGTGTGGATTTAAATGGCTGGAGAGTGATTATTTTTAAATTGTGGATGACCATGAAAAATAAGATGGATAACCCTTGATTACTGTGCATTAGTTTGTGAATGCAGGGTGGATAAGAAAAAATTTGTTTTAACAATTTTTCTCCTTTTATATTCGCCAACTGACTGGACGGGAAACATTCCAATAACACAGAATTAAGAAATAGATAATATTAAGGGCAGGGAACATTCCCCATGGTTAAGGTATTAAATTCGATGGTTTAACTAATTATTACTACCAGGGCCAACAATGGATCTTACTAACCTGAACAGAGACAGAAAGACGGCGCAAATCCTCCCTCGATCTTAGCACGATGGTATATGGCAAAGTGCCGCCCCGAGGCTAAAAGACCTTGAGGAAGCCGTACTGGGTGCCATCATGCTGGAAAAAATGCGTTTGACACCGTAGCCGAAATTTTAAAACCCGAGTGTTTTTATGTTGAAGGACATCCAGCGCATTATATCCGATGTATGCAAAGCCTGGCGCAGAAAAGCCAGCCGATAGATATCCTAACGGTGGTGGAAGAACTGCAGAAGCAAGGAAGAGCTGGAAATGGTCGGGGGTGCCTTACTATGTGACCAAAGCTCACGAACACGGTGGTTTCATCAGCCAATATTCGAAACCCATTCCAGGATCATTCTTCAAAAATTCATTCAACGCGAATTGATACGCATCAGCGGCGAGATCATCGGCGATGCTTATGAAGACAGCACTGATGTATTTGACCTGCTCGATGATGCTGAAGTAAGTTATTTGAGATCACCAATAATCACCTTCGGAAAAATTTTGATACGATCGATTCTGTACTGGTAAAGACCATTCAGCGTATCGAAGACCTGCGTCACAAAAATGAAGATATAAGCAGGCGTGCCCAGTGGTTATGCTTCGCTTGATCGTGTTACCTATGGCTGGCAGAATACCGATCTTATTATCCTTGCGGCACGACCTTCGGTTGGTAAAACGGCATTTGCATTGAACCTTGCACGCAATGCGGCGCTTGCATGCCAGCAAACCACACCGGTTGCTGTGTTTTCCTTGAAATGAGTGCGGGCCAGTTGGTACAGCGTATTCTTGCGGCCGAAAGTGAAATATGGCTGGAGAAAATTGCCAGAGGTAAAGCTGGAAGAACATGAAATGAAGCAACTGTATGCAAGAAGGTATTCAGCGCCTGGCACAGGCTCCGATATTTATTGATGATACTCCAGCGCTGAATATTTTTGAACTTACGGGCAAAATGCCGCCGTCTGAAGAATAAGCATAATATTGGAATGATGATCATTGATTATTTACAGTTGATGAGTGGAACAGGTGAGAACAGGAACAGCAATCGTGAACAGGAGATCAGCAACATTTCACGAAACCTGAAAGCACTGGCTAAAGAATTAAGTATTCCGATCATTGCTCTTTCGCAATTAAGTCGTGAAGTTGAGAAACGTGGCGCAAAGGACGGAACAAAATGCCGCAGCTGAGTGACCTTCGTGAATCAGGTGCCATTGAACAGGATGCTGATATGGTCATGTTCCTGTACCGCCCGAATATTATGATATCACCGCCAATGAAATGGGAGAAAACAATCGCGGTGAAACGCATGTAAGAATTGCAAAACACCGTAATGGCTCATTGGAAACAATAAAACGTGAGAGCCTTGTTGCACATTCAAAAATTTGTTGAGGATGATGGGGGAGATTTCAACCCTGTCGGATTACCCGGTAACTGGAAACCGTGTGAAAGATGATGAAGGACCAAAGCTTTACATTCAAACGGGAAGCAAGATGAATGATGCGAAACGATGAAGAAGATCCTTTTTAGATAATAGATAAAAGTTAATAGATAATAGTTTCAACTCTCCTTATGGAGATTTTTATTGCGGCTTTGTTCCGAGGCTTGCCGAAGAATTTGCGTTCTTTGCGTGAAACTCTGTTTAGTGGCTTCCTCCTTTTTTATATCAATGAATATGATGATTTGCAAAAGCAAATTGTTTTGGATGAAGATACTTCAAAGCACATAGTGCAGGTGCTTGCGAATGAAAAGAGGAGAGAGAGCTGAACTTAACTGATGGGAAAGGAAATTTATTAACTGCTGCAGAATCGTCGGTGATCATAAAAAGCATTGTCAAGTAAACATAACAGATTCACGATTCACGACCCCACGACTCACGAAAAATCACTATTGCAATTTCACTTACTTAAAAATTCAAGCAGATTTGAATGGTTGTTGGAAAAAGACAACCGAGATCGGCGATTCATGAAATTATTCGCTTTGATATGTAAAGAACAGAGAAACAAAAATTTCGTGAAGACAGGATGCAAAATATTTTGATCAGCGCCATGCTACAGTCACAACAATGCTGGTTGCCTGTTTTACATAAGCCCATTGACTATGGAGTTAATTTTTCGGCAAGAAGAGATTATTCATACGTCGCAAAAATTCATTGCTCATTGTATTGAAGAAGAAAAAAGAATCTTGCTGATCTTGTCAATGAAACACTTTCTTCACCAAATCATTTTAATAGGACCGGAAGGAGATTTTACAAACGAGGAAGTACAGCTTGCGATACATAACCATTTTGATGCTGTGTCATTGGGTGATACGACGATTGAGAGCTGAAACAGCGGGAATTGTGGCTGCGACGATATTAAAAATTTGCTAGTGCGCCTGGTCTGATTCGTCGGGTTCATTATTCAATCGCGGTTCGTTCAATTGGACCACTTTTCCTTTTGCCAATCTTTTTCTCATGACTATATTCAGCATCTCGACACCAAACGAAAACGCCATTCCGAAATAGATATAATTCTTTAAATGCAACTCTTCAGCTTTTTCTGAATCCCAGCCTTCGATGATAAGGCTAAGGCCGATCATGACCAGAAATGAAAGCGCCAGCATTTTCAGAGTTGGGATGTTTGTGAATGAATGCTGAAATTGCCGGGCTGAATAAAAACATGACGATCATGGCTATCACAACAGCGGCGATCGTTATTTCCACATGCTTTGCCGTGCCACCCGCCGTAATAATGCTGTCAAATGAAAAAACTGTATCAATAAGAAGGATCTGGAAAATGGCCTGGCCAAAACCTAACCCTTTCCTTTTTTCGGCATCCAGATTGCATCTTCACCCTCCAGCTTTTTGTGTATCTCCCGAACAGACTTGTAAATAAGGAAGATCCCGCCTGCAAGCATTACAAGGCTGGCGATGTCAAAAGCCTTTATCAGCTATTGTAAATAAATATTTCCCTTTTGTGACAGCAAGCCAGCCCAGGCCCAGTAATAAAACACTCTGGTAATGATGCCATTGATCATCCACGCACGACGGGCTTTTTTTCATCTTTCTTATCCAGCTGGTTAATGATGATGCTGACGAAAATGACATTGTCAATTCCCAATACAATTTCAAGAATGACAAGAATGATGAAGCTGATGATACTTTCTGACGTGAAGAGATGCTGCATTGTTTAAATTATCAAAATTATTTTCATAGGAGCTCGCAAATCTGTTTGACTATACCGGGACCCTCGTAAATAAAGCCTGTCCAAACCTGTACCAATGATGCCCCGGCATTTAATTTTCCTTTGCATCGACGGGAGGAGAAGATCCCTCCGCTGGCGATTATCGGTATTTGTCCATTTGCTTTTTGATGAATGTATTTCATTATCTCCGTACTTCTTTGTTTTAATGGCTCCCCGCTCAGACCACCCGCTTCCTGGTTGCCAATCCCGAGATGAGTGAACCAAACCTTCACGGCTGATCGTTGTATTGGTTGCTACGATCCCGTCTAATTTTATTTCCAGTGCCAGGTCAATGACATCATCAATTTGTTCATACGAAAGATCGGGCGCAATTTTTAAAAGCACGGTTTTGAATTTGCTTTTCCGTTGTTGATCATCAGCGAGATGCAGTAGAATCCTTTTGAGAGATTCTTTTCCTGCAATTCACGCAGGCCCGGTGTGATGGGTGAGCTGACATTTACTACAAAATAGTCTACATAAGGATGAAGCTCATTAAAACAGGTGGCATAATCTTTCCAGGCTTCTTCGTTGGGAGTGGTTTTATTTTCCCGATGTTTGCCCGCCGATGATAATCGTGAGTTGTGCCGGCAGTGGGATTGGCGAGCCGAGTGCGTGAGTCGTGTCCTTCCACTTCTTCAACGCCCGGCAACTACTTTCACTCCATCGTTATTAAAGCCCATTCGATTGATGAGTGCCTTGTCTTTTGGTAAGCAGAAATAATCTTGGTTCGAGGATTTCCTTCCTGGGGTAAGGGGTGACCGTTCCCTATTTCCACAGAAACCAAATCCCAATGTTTCCAGTTCTCTTTAGATATTTTGCATTCTTATCAAAACCGGCACCGAGGCCGACGGGTTTTTGAATTCGAGATTGAGGAACGTCAGTGGTGAGTGGTGAGTGGTGAGTGGTGAAAAAGAGGGCTATTAATTTTTTTAATTGGTGTTAAAAAGCATAAAGACCTTGAGGCAGTTCATCGAAAAATAGTGGGTCCATTCCGGAGGGAATAAAACAGGATACTGCGAAGGATCTTATACATAGTCGGTTGCGAAGATAAATTAACTTTAAATGGTTTTGGAGTTGACAAGGGGACTATCTAACTTTGCCGAATAGCGAACTGGACGGCACAAGTGAGTGACACAGCAGAAGTTGAAAGAGTTACAAATGCTGGTAACAAAAGAAAGCATCAATGGTTTTAATTTCCCGACACACCTTTAGGGGATGGGGAACAAAACTTTCACTATGCAGGAAGCATATATCAGTAGCAGGATACAGAACAGCAGTTGGAAAAGCAAAACGCGGCGGATTCCGGTTTTACCGGCCCGACGACCTCGCGGTCGATGTGATCAAAGGATTGATGGCAAGCGTGCCACAGCTGGAAGCAAAGCGGGTGGATGATGTTATTGTTGGCAATGCAGTACCCGAGAAGCAGAGCAAGGGATTGCAGGTAGGACGCATTATTGCTGCAAGAGCATTGGGATTTGATATCCCCGGAATGACCGGTGAACAGGTATTGTGCAAGCGGATTGAAACGATTTCGATTGCAACTGCAAAGATCAGGATGGGTATGGCCGATTGCATTGTTGCCGGCGGTACGGAAAGCATGAGCCTCGTTCCTACGGCGCGGATGGAAACCGGTGCCTGCCCTTACTCGATTGCCAAAGATGAACCCGATTATTATTTGAGCATGGGATTAACGGCCGAAGCTGTGGCGAAGGAATACAATGGTAAGTCGTGAAGCACAGGATGAATTTTCATTTCATTCTCATCAGAAAGCGATCAACGCGATAAAGAACGGGTATTTTAAAACCGGGCATCCTTCCTATCAATGTGGAAGAGGTGTATCTCGATGAAAAAGGAAAAAAACAAAAAGAAATTATACGGTTGACACAGACGAAGGGCCGAGCGGATACATCGCTTGAAGTATTAGCAAAGTTGAAACCAGCATTTGCAGCCGGTGGATTGTGTAACGGCAGGTAATTCTTCACAGACAAGTGATGGAGCTGCGTTTGTGATAGTGATGGGTGAGAAGATGATGAATGAGCTGGGTTTGAAACCGATCGGTCGGTTGGTGGCCTGTATGTCTGCAGGCGTGCATCCGCGCATCATGGGTATCGGGCCTGTGGCTGCGATCCCAAAGTGATGAAGCAAGCCAACATGAATCTTTCTCAAATTGACCTGATAGAATTAAATGAAGCATTTGCTTCGCAGGCACTCGCGGTCATTCGTGAAGCAGGATTGAATCCTGGAAATCGTTGAATATCAATGGCGGCGCTATTGCCTTGGGTCATCCGCTTAGGATGCACGGGTTGCAAACTCACGATTCAAATCCTGAACGACATGAAGCGCCTGAATAAAAAATATGGAATGGTGACTGCTTGTGTGGGAGGAGGACAGGGCATTCGCAGAGCGTGATCGAGAATATCAATTAAGTGAGTGTATAAGACCAAAATGAAATCCCCTTTCTACTGTTACTAATATTATTTTATTCCTGCTCAAAGAGATCGAGGCATTAATAACAGCCCAAGCCGGGCTGCGACCTGATCGTAAATAAGAAATGGAAAATAAAAAGCGCTATTAGTCTTAAGCTTCCTAACGGCATTTTTATCCGCGAGTAATTATTCAACTCTTCCATCCTATAAAAAGACGATTATTTTTATTTCAACAGGGATCTTACTTTCACTGACAATGATAATACTGAAAGATCACCGAATGACTCAACCGGAATTTTAGACTCCGGAAATTGGCAATTAGCAAATGGTGAGGCATGACCTGCCAAATGGTAGGTACGTTGTTTCAGACAGAGACAGCCATTGAGTATTATCCAACAAAAATTTTAACGCTCACAGGCAATAGCATGTATTGGGAAAGTACAAGCCCTTATATGATGGAACGATCGTGTGGTTCACATACGGTGATACAATAGTCGGGTAGTTCTTAATATTGCTAATACTGAAAAGCGATCGGCAGTTTTCGAAATGACTTCACGTTCTTTCCGTATTGAATGCCTGGTTTCCAGTGATCAGATGAGGAGTTGACTCGTTCGGCTTCTTTGCGAGAGATGGAAAGACGTCGTTGAGAATTTAATTTCACATACAGTACCGTCCGCAAACGACAGATTCGACCCATACAGTTTGGGTGATTTTTCTGCGTGTTTAGGTAAATTTTGAAAAGCGACATCTGTACAGGGTAACGCTCCAAGAATTTTCTCCAGGCATACTCTCCTCCGCTAAATGCCGCCGCTACTTCGACGTCACGGATTGCCCCAATAGTATCTCTTGTGTTCGTATGAGCGGTTCGTTAAGAACTAGTTGTTTTTACTTGAATCCATTTTGGCTACAGCAAGCTGTATTTATCCGTAAAAAACTTTCTGTCGCGGCTTTTTATAGAAAAGTAAGCTAGATAATTGCATTGGCGTGTGACCATAAATAACACTATTATCGCTGTTATAAATTCGCTTCTTTTAAGTTTTCCATTATATATTTCCTTGCAAGAGCAGACTTCCGGTCTCGTTTTTGAGTTAATTGCAGAAATATTTCCAAATTCCGTCTCTTTGACCATTTGTAAATTCTCCGTTGAGTATATAAGAATTAACCCCTACTCCCAATAATCTTTAATACCAAATTCAAATTTACCTGTCCCATCTTTGGCCAGTGCTTGCCAGTTGAATCAAAGTACTCTAAAACGATAAAGAATTTTCATTACCAGAATAATAAATTTTTCGCTTTTAAAGACCCGCTGGAATAATAATTCCATGAACCATAGATTTGATTTTTTGTAAAGCTTCCTCTGCCTTGCAATTTTCCATCCGCGTAATAAAAAACTAAATTTTCCATCTTTATATCCTCTGTTTTTGAATAATCCTTGTTTCTAGAACACCATTCAAATAGTAATCCTTGTATGGGCCGGAATAGAAAATAATGGAATCCTCCATTGCGGTGCCAATTCGGTAGTAGGATGCAAATAATTTCTGCATATTTCCCACCGATCGTTAAAATAAATAGTGTCAGGAATCTGAGAAAAATTTTAAAAAATAAACTCTGAGAAAAATTAAAAGAAAAAGTGTTTTGTGTAAAACCATTTTCATCTTTCTAAATAAACCAAAAGAAAATCGAAAGTCAAAAGTTTATCTACCACTTTATACGTTATTATGTAGCGCTATTATAGAGCAAAAATTATCAAGATTTCAAGAACTTGAGAAATTTTGTAAAGTAAATGCTTATTTCATCAAAAAAGCAAGAATTGCAAATGTTAGTCGGCATTATGATCTAATTTAAACCGATAGATCGTTTCTGAGTTTTCGGCAATCATTATATTCGGTGTGGAATTTCCATAAACCAAATTGCTATAACTGAGCAGGAGTGGGATTGTCAACCGAGCGATATCCTCGAGAGTTGTGGAAAAGCGCTAAAGATCATTTTTCTTTTTCAGTTTTGCGTTTTCTTTTTCCAGGTTTTCCTTGATCCTAAACTTAACAATATCCTTTACCAGCGTCAGCGGGATCGCTTCGTTAATGAGGAAATTGAATGGCCCCCTTTGATGTCTTATAATTTGTCAACCTGTCCCTGAAAACTTTCATGGGTGATGAAGTGGGGTAGAAGCCGATGTGATTTTTGTATCCTGCAAAATACACAAGCATGCCATGGTATTTGAATGCAGGCATTTGGTAACTGATCAGTTCTTCCGCCGCAGGCGCTATTTTTTATAGTAGCCCTGAGTTTTTGCAGGATCGCCTGAACATTAGCAGGGAATTGTTCAATGTATTCATCGATACTCCAGCCACTTTAGAATTAGCTTGCATAAGAATGTTTTAAGTGTCGTGACTTTATTATTAAGGTACAGCTATTAATTCTTCGTGAACTTAGTGTCCTGATCCGCCTTTGTATTCGTTGTGACCATTTTGGTCACAAAGCCGCGAAGAAAACAAGAATGTGTTCAATTGATTATAAGATCTACTCCAGGACGTTGCAACTAAATCCATTTTCAATAACAAGTGTCATGATCTTTTCTGTGCAGAAACTTTTTCCCTCCACCCGCAGAATTTTATCACGATCATGAAGGTCAAAATTTATTTTATTACCAGGAAACTGCTCAAGCAAAATATCAACGATCCTCTTTGCGTGGACTGTTCCTTTACACGTTCGTTTTGAAAACTTCCGATCATGATCTAAAACTTTCATTTGACGGTTTTATAATGAAGTCCGGCAACTCCTGATCTAAATATTTTTGTTGCAATAAGTTTCAGATCGATCCTGCTATGTATATTGAACAGGCATCCCTCCTCCAAGGATAACCGGATTTATATTAATGCGGTATTCATCGATCAGGTCCCATTGCATGAAACTGTGTGTAAGACGCGGACTGCCAAATATCATGATGTTCTTACCCGGTCGTTGCTTTAATTTTTATTATTTCCTGCGGAATATTTTCGTTTATCAATCTTGTATTGTTCCACTCTCACTTTTTCAGGGTTTCTGAAAACACAATTTTACTTATGTTTTCCATCCATTTTGGCATGTCTCAGTTCAAGTTCGGTACTTGAATCATTTGAAGAAGAACTGTTGGCCAGTAGCTTTCCATCATTTGGTACGTAACTCTTCCAAACAATGCAGTATCTGCGTTGTCTGCCAGCGTGATCGCATCTTTAAATACCTCATCGTCGATCGTGATCCAGTTCATTTCTCCTCTTGTAGTTAGCTACAAACCCGTCGAGTGACACATGCATGAATGCGACCAGGTTTCTTCATTTTGATTTGACCTTTGTATTGGAGAGGGCAAAAATATTTTTCAATTGATGGATATGACGTTGAGTATGATAAACCACAAAATGTAACAGGCTCAAGTTTTGTAACTCTCGCCGAAAATGGGGTGGTTTATCGTTTCAAATAGATTTACACGCCTGCCTAATTCTTTTAATTGCTGCAATGGATATCTCCAGGCTATCGATGACCAATTTTTTTGATAGATATCCTGGGCTGGTAAAATAAATTCAGGTGATTTAAGTTTTGTATCAAAATCTAAAAATGTTTTTTTAATTCTTCTACACCTGCATCCGCAGCCCTGCCGGGCGATTTGCCTTCTTTCTTCAGGGATTTTATGATCCCAATGTTTGATTTTGTGACATGGTCGGCGACTTGCGCCGCTGTCCAGCTTCCTGCAGAAGGGATTTCATTGATCTGTGTTTCGCTAAACGATGAAATTAATTCTATTAATTCCGACGTTGTATTATCAAGGGTGGCAAATAATTCCCTGTATTTATATTCTCTGTCATTATGGAGCTGCTTGTTATCATTTAACCAGTACATTTTTCAACTCAATGAATGGTTTCGTGTTCTTTCATTTTTACGAGACAAAGCATCTCTGTCTCGGTTTTATACCATTCAACGACCTCTTTGGTTTTGCATCGGCGCGATCGTCCTCCATCATATCATGAAATACGTCTTTTATGCAATCAGTCTTTTTACGCCAATCGGTGATGGTCACTGCTATGTATACGCCTTTTTCGATAACATATCTTTCGCAGTTGTATTTCTCAGCTTCTCCTTCATATTTTTCTTCCGGCAGTTGCTTTATAAATGATTTTCCGGTTTCATCCATATAGCTGAGCCCGTAATGATGAGCGTTTAGATCCAGCGGGGAGCATGTCCAATAAAGCACTGAATGCTTCTTTAATACCAAAAGGAAACGTTGTCACCTCTTTTCCAAAAACCTTCAGATCGGTTTTTAAATGATATGTTTCCATAGTTTTAATTTTCTGAATATGGATACAAACCTAGCACGGTTTAAAAAAACAAGGGGGTGCATATACGGCAATGTCAGGGGTTGGTTGCGACAAGGCCCTTTATTTACCTTTAAGGTGTGAGAAGATCACTTTGCTATAAACTATTAAACGGATAACCAGATGAAACATGTATCAATTCTTATTCCAAAGGGCCATACCAGCCTCGTTAACATTGAAGGAACACACCAAATATTTTCCGAGGTAAATAATCTCCGCGTTGAACGGGAAACACTCTTATATTTCAATATCAAATTGGTTGGGCTGTCAAGCGAGACGAGTCAGCCCAGCGGCTTATTTACAGTAAATCCCCAGGTGCTGGTGCATGATGTGAAGAAGACCGATCTCATAATTATTCTGCCGTACATGGTGACCAAAGAAAAGCCGCTGAGGCGAATAAAGATTTCATTCCATGGATCGTTGAACAATATCATGGTGGAACAGAGCTGGTAAGCTTTTGTATCGGTACATTTTTCCTTGGTGCAACGGGCTTATTGAAGGAAAGCAATGTACCACTCACTGGAGATTTGTGAATGAATTCAGGGCGATGTTCCTGGTGCGGATGTGGTTGACGATAAGATCATGACGGAAGACAGTGGTATTTATACAAGTGGTGGCGCTTATTCCCTATTTGAACCTGCTTATTTACCTTATCGAAAAATATGCGGGTCGTGAGATCGCGATCCTTATTTCAAAGGCATTCATGATCGACATCGATCGTGTCAGCCAATCGCCGTTTATTATTTTCCAGGGGCAGAAAGCACATGAAGACGAGCCGATACGAAAGGCACAGGAATTCATTGAAAAAATTTCCAGGATAAGATAACAGTTGAACAGCTGGCATCTCTGCATGCACTGAGTCGCAGAAACCTTGAACGCAGGTTTAAAAAGCTACCTGTAATACTGTAACTGAATATATACAGAGAGTAAAAATAGAGGCCGCGAAGAAAAACTTCGAGACCAGCCGCAAAAATATTAATGAAGTGATGTATGATGTGGGATATTTGGATACAAAAGCATTCAGAACAACCTTTAAAAAGATCACCGGTTTATCACCGATAGAATACCGGAAGAAATACAACAGGGAACTGGCAGTAGCCTGATGTTTTATTAAGGTTTAATTCCAGCAAGTTTATCAATTTTCCTTTGAATGGTTTGTTTGTCAGTTTGCGTTTTCGCAAGTGAAATTGCTTTTGAAAATTTTGCTTTGCTTTATTATTGTCTATGCCTGCATATAATTCGCCAAGCAGGGCAAAAATAAAAAATGATTACCTGCCAGGTTTAATTTTTCCGCTTCGATAATGGCTTCCTGTTTTCCATTTGCTTTTGCGAGAGCATAGGTTCTGTTAAGCGCTGCTACTGGCGAATATTCTAATTGCAGCAACCTGTTGTATAGCTGTAATATATTTTCCCATTTTTCCTTTGTGTCCGCTTTCTGGGTGTTCCAGTAAGCGATCGTTGCTTCAAGATGATATTTTGAAATTCTATTTCCTTGTGACGCCTGGTGAAGATGGTAAGTGCCCTTTGCGATCAATTCCTGGTCCCACAACGTTTCATCCTGGTCTTCATATAATATCATTTCGCCTTTTTCATTTTTTCCTTGCTTTGAATCGGGAAGAATGAAAACACATCAGGGCTAACAAAGCCTATACATTGGGTTGATCTGTTTGTTCATTCCCGATAAGAAGATCCGGTCAGGCGCATTGCTTCCGCGCAAAGATCTTCACGCAGAATCGTGTCCTGGCTTTCGGAATAATATCCTTCGTTAAAAAGTAAATACAAAGTAGTCAGGACAGTTTCTAAACGATTACTAATTTCTTCTTCAGTAAGGATCCCGACAGTTATCGGGATGATCTTTTACTTTTCTATCCTCAATTTTTCTTTTGCCCTGAAGAGCCGTCTTGTTGATGGTCTCTTTATTGGTAAGAAAAGCATTGGCAATTTCTTCGATGCCAAATCCGCAAAGAATGCGAAGCGATAAACCGATTTGTGATTCGGTCGGAATCGATGGATGACAGAGAGCGAATAACATTTGCAATTGGCTGTCGGTAATATTTTTTCAGAAAGATCAATTTCCACTTCTTCATTTTGTTGATGAACTGTATTTTATTTGCTTTGCAATCTTTTCAGTAAAAACCTGGTTGCGCTGAAGGTGATTCTTTGCTTTGTTTTTGGCCACCGCATATAGCCAGGCTACCGGGTTTTCGGGAATTCCTTTATAGGGCCAGTTCTCAAGAGCTGATAAAAAAGTTTCACTGGCTATGTCTTCGGCAAGTTCCAGGTTTTCAATACCAAAAAGTTTACAAAGAACAGCAGCTATCTTTCTGAATTCTGTTCTGAACAAATGCGGTATGAGTTCCTGGTGATGCATAGTTCAAGTTGGCAGTAGCCAGTTGGCAGCCCGCTGTTTAAGGTTCACGCTGAGCAGATTGCCAACTGCTGACTGCTCGATTGTCTCAATGTGCTCCGTCATTCTTTGCGATCTTTCTTATTTCCATGCTATTTCCTTCACCCTGCAGTACGGGGCAACCTTTAGCAAACTCAACAGCTTCATCAATTGAATCCGCTTTAACGACAATAAACCCGCCAATGGTTTCTTTTATTTCGCCAAAGGACCATTTGTAACGACAGGTTTTTGAATTTTTTATTTTTACAACGCGGGCAGCATCAAACGGCAAGCCAGATGCCACTCACAAATTTGTTTTGAGCTGCAATGCCTCCGATCCAATCCATTGTTTGTTTCATCCAGGCTTCCATCTGTTCCGGCGAAGCGATCTTTTTACCGTCTTCGTGCTCTCATGATCAATGCATATTCTTCCATGGTTTAAAAATTTAAATTGTTATTGAATGTAAGATTTATACAACTATAACAATTGAAATGATGCAAAATTGGACAAGGGTAGAAAAATATTTTATCCTGATCCTAGCCAAAAAAGTGGTGAAAAAGAAGGAAAGGAATTAATGAATATCTGTTTATATTGCGGGTCTCAAAATTTCCTTCCGGAGGATGAGGATTCATGGATAGATTCGTTGTTTCAGCAAGAAAATACAGGCCACAAACTTTTGATACGGTTATTGGCTCAGGCTGCATATTACGACTACATTAAAAATGCGATCAAAAATAATCAACTGGCCCATGCATTTTTATTTTGCGGTCCAAGAGGCGTGGGTAAAACGACCTGCGCGAGAATTTTAGCTAAGACAATTAATTGCGAGAACAGGACCGCTGATGGTGAGAGCCTGCAATAAAATGTAATTCCTGCATTTCTTTTAATGAAGGCACTTCATTGAACATCCATGAGCTGGATGCTGCCAGCAATAATTCGGTGGACGATATCAGAACATTGGTCGAGCAGGTACGTTTTGCCCCACAAGCTGGCAGATACAAAGTGTATATTATTGATGAAGTTCACATGCTTAGTTCTTCGGCGTTCAATGCTTTTTAAAAACGCTGGAAGAGCCACCGCCGTATGCGATCTTTATTTTAGCAACGACTGAAAAACATAAAATTCTTCCTACCATTTTAAGCCGTTGCCAGATATTCGATTTTAAGCGCATTACATTAAATGATACGGTTGAACATTTGCAGGAGATCTGCGAGAAAAGAAGACATAAAAGCCGATAAAACATCTCTTCAACTGATAGCCCAGAAAAGCGAAGGTTGTATGCGGGATGCGTTAAGCATCACTGGATAAGATCGTAAGTTTTACCAAATGGTGAAGTAAACTTACCAGAATACTTTAGAACATCTCAATATTTTAGATGCTGATTATTATTTTAAGCTGATAGAAGGTATGCAGCAACAGGATCTTTCCGGCGCTATGTTGTTATACGATGACATTAACCGAAAGGTTTTGAAGGCGATATGGTGTTGAATGGATTTTCCAGAGTTCATTCGCAACACTTCTTGTGTGCAAAGATGAAAGAAGTGCAGAACTGCTGGAGGCCGTGGAAGGTTTCAGAGAAAGATACATCAGCACAGCAAAGAATATTCCTGCCGCTTACCTGGTTAGTGCTCTCAATATCTTAAACGAAACAGAGATCAATTACAAAGCTGCACGAAATAAACGCCTTCATGTTGAACTTGCATTGATCAAACTTTGTTACCTGCAACAAGCTATTGAATTAGTCAATGATCTGGACAACGGAGATAGCTAAAAAAACTAGTTGAGAAAACAAAACCGTGTTGCATTCAGAAAAATTGAGCCGATTGAGATCAACCGGTCAGGCTGGCAGTGAGGAGCCAGGAAGACAAAGCTAAAATTATTGATTGAAACCGAGGTAAAGGAAGAATCTTCTGATTATAAGAAGAGAAGACGGAAAGGCACAAGCAACCGGCAACGGACAACTGGTCAGCGGACGGACAACAACCACAGAGGCAACCAGTGCAAACAGCAACCAGAGCAACTGGAAGCCGCAACCAGCAACCTAAACTTGCTGCTCTTGACAAAATACGAAGACCAGGTCCGTGGAAATGGTAACGTTGAGAATGGGAATGCTTGCAAAGCCTATTCTGTTAGAAGAATTACAGCAGGCATGGAATGAATATGCCTCTCAATTAAAAGAAAGAAAAACCCTGCCGGCCAGAATTTTGAAATGGCTGAATTGCGCGTACAGGATGCAAACAGTTTTATCGCACTTGTCAGCAATAATATCCAGTTACGATTTATAGAACAGCAGGGACTGAAGGTCTCTCAATTTCTCCGGGAAAAACTATGCAATAGCCAGCTTCAATTCTATATCGTAATGCAGGAAAACACAGGATCAAATTCTTCTGCTGATGCCCCACTCACATCAAGGAGCAATTTCAAAAAATGGTGGAACAATATCCTTTGGTAAAGGAACTAAAGGATAGGTTAAGGTTGGAACTTAGACTATTAGCATCACACCAATAATGAAACCATTATTTGTTTTACTGATCGTATTTGGAATTACCGCAGCTATCTCAAAGGTCTTTTATCATCAATGGAATCCTCGAATTTGCAGGAAATCTTGCTATGAGTATCATGCTCTTCTTTACTGCCATGGCTCATTTCGCATTTAATAAGGGTATGGCCATGATGTTGCCACCCTTTATTCCTTTTAAAAAAGTAATTGTATATATAACAGGCTTAATAGAAATTCTTGCAGGTGTAGGATTACTGATAAAACCATACAGGCATATAACTTCTGTCCTCCTGGTCATATTTTTATATTGATCCTGCCTGCAAATGTTTATGCAGCTATTACATAAGGTAGATTATGAAAAGGGTAATTATTCAGGGTAATGATCTAAAATATTTGTGGTTTCGTATACCACTTCAAATATTCTTCATTGAGTGGGTATGGTATTTTGGAATTTAAACCCGACACATAAATCCTTTCTGGTCATTATGAATTTCCCATTCACCAAATTGCCTTAATTTCGGCGAAAATTTTCTCTGATTATGGCTGAAGCAATACTGATGCCCCGCTTGAGCGATACAATGACCGAAGGAGTGATCGCAGCATGGCACAAAAAAGTGGGCGATTCTGTGAAAAAGGGTGAACTATTGGCTGAAATTGAAACAGATAAAGCTACAATGGAACTGGAAAGCTATAAGGACGGCACTTTACTTCATATTGGTACTGACAAAGGAGGAAAATTGCAAGTGAACGATCTGCTTGCGGTCATTGGACAACCCGGCGAAGACATTTCTGGAATATTAAAAGGAAAAGGCGCAGGCGACGAAGGCACAAGGAACAAGTAACAAGGGACAAGGAACAGGTGACAAGGCTCAACCTGCGAAGAAAAGCGAGCCGGCAACGAAGCAAGCAACAGGTGGTAAAGTACCGGAAGCAGAGCAAGGAACAAGTGACCAGCAACAATCCGCAGGGACTCCTTCGGGCAACCAGCAACGAACAAAATCGATATTACAAAAATGGAAGAGGTAGTGCTAATGCCCCGCCTGAGTGATACCATGACAGAAGGAGTAATTGCAAGCTGGCAAAAAATGTAGGAGACACGGTAAAGAAAGGCGACATACTTGCAGAGATAGAAACAGACAAAGCAACAATGGAACTGGAAAGTTATAAGAATGGTACATTATTATATATAGGAGCAAAACAAGGTGAGAAGATCGCAGTGAATGAACTGCTTTGCATTATCGGTGAAAAGGGTAAGGTAGATATTGATGCGATTGTAAATGCAGCAAAGGGACAAGGAGAGCAGGGCACAAGTGACAAGGAACAAGGAACAAGTGACAAGCAGCAACAAGCAACCAAGCAACCAGCAGCAAGCAAGTACTAATGGGCAAATGAGTGCTTCTTCAAACGGAAGAATAAAGCTTCGCCATTGGCAAAGAAATTAGCAGCCGAAAAGGGAATTGATCTTCGGAATGTACATGGTACGGGTGACGGTGGAAGAATTACAAAAGAGGATATTGATAATTACACACCAGAAGTTGGAGGTCAGAAACCTGCGGAAAGAACAGAGACTTCTAAATATATTCCGTCAGCACCTGTTGGCGAAGAAAGTTTTGAAGAGATATCCTGTTTCGCAAATGCGGAAAACAATTGCAAAGCGTTTGGTGGACAGCAAGTTTACTTCGCCACATTTTTATCTTACTATGTCAATTGACATGGATAAGGCAGTTGAAAGCCGTGCTAAGTTGAATGAAACAAGCCCTGTAAAGATATCTTTCAATGATATTGTGTTAAAAGCCTGTGCCGTCGCATTGAAACAACATCCTGCGGTGAACAGCAGTTGGCTGGGCGATACCATTCGGCGCAATCATCATGTGCATATAGGTGTAGCCGTTGCAGTAGAAGATGGCCTGCTTGTTCCTGTTGTAAAATTTGCTGACACAAAATCACTTTCACAAATAGCAGCCGAAGTAAAGAGTCTGCACAAAAAGCGAAGAATAAAAAATTACAACCAAAGGACTGGGAAGGAAATACTTTCACTATTTCCAATCTTGGCATGTTTGGCATCGAAGAATTTACTGCCATCATTAATCCTCCCGATTCATGTATACTCGCCGTGGGTGGAATTGCGCAAGTGCCTGTTGTGAAAGATGGGCAAATAAAGATCGGCAATGTCATGAAGGTTACAATGAGCTGCGATCATCGCGTGGTGGACGGGGCCACAGGTTCTGCATTTTTACAGACGTTAAAAGCATTATTGGAAGAACCTTTGAGAATGCTGGTGTAGCAATCGTGAGGTGAATGGTGAATCGTCAATGGTCAATAGTGAGTGGTGCATAGTTCAGTCATTGAGTCTAACTGACCGAAAAAGTAACTCGGCATCTCAATTCACGACTGACGATTCACGATTCACGTTTTCGACCGAAGGCACTACAAGGTGATGTCCCTTTTCTCAGTGCCAGGTAAGCAACATACACGCCGATCAGGATCAGGATTGCTCCAAGAAAAAAGAGCGAGCCCGGAAAATAAAACGGGGCCACTGGTTCTGTAAAATATTTAAACAGGTTGGTCATCAGTGCAGGGCCGATGATCGTTGTAAGATTCATGATGCTGGTCAATGCTCCCTGCAATTCACCTTGCTCATTCTTTGGCACATTCGCCGACATGATCGATTGTAACGAGGGTCCTGCAAGTCCTCCAAGGCAATAAGGAACTAAAAAAACAAACATCATCCATCCTTTCGTAGCGAAAGCGAATAAGAATAACCCTATTGCATAAAAGACAAGACCTAAATAAACGCTTCGTTCATTACCTATCCTGGGGTTGACGATCCGGGTTAAGACTGCTTGCACCAGGGCAACCAGTAATCCAACAACGGCCAGGGAAGCACCTACCATCTTTGCATTCCAGTTAAAACGGTACATGGTAAAATAGCTCCAGTTTCCCTGCACGGCCTGGACAGCGAGATAAACCAGGAACAATGCTAACATTAAACCGCCAAGAGCGGGATATTTTTTCAACTGCATTAACGAACCCAAAGGGTTTGCTCTCTTCCATTCAAATTCACGCCGATGCTCTTTATTTAATGATTCCGGCAAAATAAAATATCCGTATAAAAATTCAGGAAGCATAAGTATAGCTGCGGCATAAAACGGTGCCCTGATGCCAAGACCGCTCAATAAGCCGCCAATAGCCGGTCCGATAATAAAACCCAATCCAAATGCTGCACCGATCATTCCAAAATTTTTTGCCCTGGTTTCATTCGTACTTATATCCGCAATGTAAGCGGAAGCCGTTGTAAAACTTGCTCCCGTGATCCCTGCAATGATCCTTCCCACAAACAACCATCCATAAGAAGGAGCAAGGGCCAGGAACAAATAATCAATTCCAAAACCAAGCAATGAAAATAAAAGAACGGGCCTGCGTCCATATTTGTCGCTTAGGTTTCCCAATATCGGCGCGCAAACAAATTGCATGATAGCATAAACGGATAATAACCATCCACCGTAGGAACTGGCTTCGTTCACAGGTATTTTTCATACCGGCGATCAATGTAGGCATTACAGGGATGATAAGACCCCAACCGATGACATCAACAAATACGGTGACAAGGATGAATCCCATCGCAGCTTGTCTTGAATTTTTCATGTTTGAAAATTAAGGCTTTTAAATGAATGCCAGTCGTAAATGACAAGGAAACAAATCATTAAATTCTAAGTATGATCGCTTATCATGTTTTTATTTTAAGGAAAACTTTTATTGTAGAATGAATTGTTATTATTTTAGTTGTCTATTCAAAACACTCTATGGATGACAAAGATTTCGATACCGGAGATTCCTGGCCAATTGCTTTTATCACTACTGGCATATGTTGTCTTTATTTTTATTTTCTTCCTGAGACTGATCGATAATAGTTTCCACGGATTTTCCTGCTGGATCGCCATATCCTTTCTTTTGTTAGGTTGCTTTTCTTTAATCACATCGATTTGGTTCAAAAAGAAAGAATCTGCTTCCGAAGAATAATTGAAGCTCTGACTGAATCTCATCAGGGGACGCAACCAGTTCTTTCACGACTTCGATACTACAGATCGACTCTGCTGACTAGATAAAAATTATCTAACTTCCATTGTGCTTCATCGCTCCACGATACAGTTACTTCGTTTTCATTTTTCTCTATTCCTTCTTCCTGTTTATTTATTTGCATTAAGCCAGTTAGATAAAATAGACCGGGTCGATGCTGTTATTGTTTTTTTATTCTTCATGTATTGGTTTATCCATCAAGCAATGGGTACAACTCATATATGGACCGTGACGAAACTCCCATTGGCGGATTATCGAAACCATTGCGACCAACAAAGCAATTATTTTATGTAACGATCATTATGGATATCATCGCGGTTGGTTTCTCATTGGCCATTAGTATTTATTTCGCTGCAGGTGTATTGTTGTATATACTTGCCTCAAGAGCTTACAGCTATCGCGGCATCCGGTTAAAAAAATTTCCGTTAACAGGATATGTCATTGTTATTATTTTCCAGGGAGCTGTTACATTTTTTATCGTATCATGGAAGTAGTGTTGATAAAACTTTGGAGATCCCGTTCTGGCCTGCGCTGGCCTCATCTTTACTGATAGGAGGTTATTACCCGTTAACGCAGATATATCAGCATGAAGAAGATCTGAAAGATGGCGTGGTGACAATTAGTTATAAATTAGGCAAGAAAGGAACATTTGTTTTTTGTGGAATTGTTTTTGCATTGGCAACGGCAGCAATGTTTTTTACGTTTGATGAACGAGGTCAGTTACAGTTCTTTTTCATATTTACTGTATGTATGCTGCCGATGATCTTCTTTTTCATGCAATGGATGGCAAGAACATGGAAGGATCAATCAAAAGCTGACTTTAAAAACAGCTTGAGGATGAATTTGCTGGCCTCTTGTTGCACAACGATTTGTTTTTTGATATTGATAATACTGAAAGGCTTTGAGTAAGATTATTTCTATAGGGTTAGCTTTACCTCCATACAAGCACAAACAGGATGACATTTTAAAGTTCATGCAGCTGGTGTATGCAATGAACAATGCAGACAACCGCAAACTAAAATATTTATATCATCACAGCGGAATTGATTATCGCTATTCTGTTATTCCTGATTACAGCCGTGATGTAAATGGCTGGGAATTTTATCCGCAAACGGAGAACCTTGAACCCTTTCCTTCGCTTGAGCAGCGCATCTCCCTGTTTAATAAAACTGCCGGTCCTCTTTCCGTGACTGCTATACAGGAATGTATCAATGGTTTGATCAATGGCGATGAAATAACTCATCTCATTACGGTCAGTTGTACAGGCATGAGTGCACCCGGGCCTTGATCTGCAGGTGATGGAACTGATGGATCTTCCCCAAAATATTTATCGCACGTCAGTAAATTTTATGGGTTGCTATGCTGCCATTCACGGGCTAAAAATTGCAGACGCGATTTGTCGTTCAGAAAAAAATGCAAAAGTGATGATCGTTTGCACCGAGCTTTGCACTCTTCATTTTCAGAAAGAACCAACAGTCGACAGCATTGCTTCCTCGTTATTATTTGGTGATGGCGCGGCTGCCGTGCTGGTCACGAATAATGAATACAATAAAAAGGATTAAAGCTTGATCAGTTCTATTCTGAAGTGATCACAAAAGGAAAAAAGGATATGGCATGGGAATTATCGTCATCAGGGTTTTTAATGACCCTGAGTGGTTTTGTTCCCGAACTGCTTGAAGAAGATTTTAACCCGCTTGTTACAAGAGCGTTGGAAAAGGCAAATGTTGACAGAAATGAGATTGCTCAGTGGTGCATACATCCCGGGGAAGAAGAATACTTGATGCGATCCATCGCAGCCTGTCATTCACGAATGGCGACTTAAGAGTATTCTTATGAAACGCTGAAAGAAGTTGGCAATCTTTCATCAGCAACTATATTATTTGTGTTGAAAAAATTATGAACTCTGGTTTGACAAGTGGTCAAAGAGTTTTTGGCGCAGCATTTGGCCCGGGACTTACTATGGAAACGTTTGTAGCCAATGCTGAGTAGATTTTTTGTAACCGGCTTATGTGATCCTGTTAAACTTTCGTTGTGTCACTCTCGGGCACTTGTACACCTCGTCCACTATTCAGCTATAAAATAATAAAGAATAAAATTCAATGGATTTCTCGGTAAGGTCATACAAAAAGAATTACTGGACAGAGATGATATTCCGTTTGCAGATATCAGGCAAAACATGCAGGAGCTTGATTTTATAAATGCCAGGCTTGGAGGACATAAAATTACCCTTGAAGGAATAAGAACTATGATGAAAAGGATGAGGACCGGATCGAAAGGTAAGAATGAGAAACTTTCAATTCTCGAAATAGGTTGTGGCGGTGGTGACAATTTAAGAGTGATAAAAGTTACTGTGAAAAGAAAAATATTGCAGTTCAATTATCCGGGGTCGACATCAATCCTCATTGCATTGAATTTGCACGATCAAGAAAGGAAAATGAGGGGATCGAATTTATAAGCTCTGACTATAAACTGGCAGATCCGTTTCCAAAACCCGATATTATTTTTAATTCTTTATTCTGTCATCATTTTACTGATGAAGAGATGATGGAGATACTTGTCTGGATGAAGGAGCATTCCAATATTGGCTTTTTATTAATGATCTTCATCGTCATCCATTTGCTTACTATTCCATAAAATGGCTTACCGGGCTGTTTTCAAAAAGTTATTTAGTAAAAAATGATGCACCACTAAGTGTATTGAGAGGATTTAAAAGAAAAGAATTAGAAATGTTCAATGTTCAATGTTCAATACTCAATGCTCAGTTAAAATGGAAATGGGCATTTAGATGGTTATTAATATGCATACAATGACATGAAGAAAAATGAGAGAACAGAGTTCGCAAAGCCCCCTTTAGGGGGTTTGGGGGCTACGATGTTGCGATCGCTGGCGGCGGTCTTGCGGGTCTTGCATTAAGTATTCAATGTGCACAGGCCGGGTATAGAACCGTTTTATTTGAAAAAGAAAAATATCCTTTTCATAAAGTTTGCGGTGAATACATCAGTTTTGAAAGTTGGAATTTTTAGAAGATCTTGGCGTTCCGCTTAGCCAAATGAATTTGCCAATCATAAGACGGTTATTGGTTACTGCACCCAATGGTAAGAAGCTTGAGCAGGATCTTCCGTTGGGTGGATTTGGGATCAGCAGGTATAAACTCGACGCCATACTTGCAGAAATTGCAAAACAAAATGGAGTTGAACTGATCGAAGGCATGAAGGTGGATGACATAAAATTCGAAAACGAGATGTTTACCCTGCAAGTGCTTACCGGCAATTACAAGGCAAAAATTGCTGCCGGTGCATTTGGCAAAAGAACTAACCTTGATGTAAAATGGAAACGTGAAATTTATTTTGCAAAAACCCAATAAGCTTAATAATTATATTGGTGTCAAGTACCATATTAAAATCAATTGGCCCGAAGACCTGATAGCCCTGCATAATTTTGAGAACGGGTATTGTGGTATTTCACAAATCGAAGGAAATAAATATTGCCTTTGTTACCTGACCACCGCAAAAACCTTGAGCGGTGTGGTCATTCCATTCCTCAAATGGAAAAACAGATCCTTTGCCGCAACCATCATCTTAAAAAAATTTTTGAAGATGCTGAGATGATATCTCAGCCGCCCGTTACGATCTCGCAGATCAGTTTTGAAAAAGAACAGGTATATAATCACCTTTTGCTGACAGGTGATGCAGCAGGCATGATCGCACCTCTTTGTGGTAATGGCATGAGCATGGCCCTGCATGGGAGTAAAATTGCGTTTGAGCAGATGCATCTCTTTCTTCAAAACAAAATCCCACGCTGGCAAATGGAGAATGACTATGCTCACACATGGAAAAAACAATTTTCGGAAACGGTTAAGAACAGGGAGAATGGTCCAGCGTTTTTTTGGAAGTGTCCTTTTATCCGATCTTCTTATTTCGGCCTTAAAGCCCTTTCCTTCACTCACAGATAAATTGATCAGTCAAACTCACGGGCAGCCATTTTAATAAATACTAGCAGTCATTAGTTTCATGATTATTAGGAAGGAATAATCTTAAAGGTTTAAAATTAACTTTCAAAAAGTTTTGAAAATTCGAAAACATTAGTTTAGTTTAGCTGTATGAAACTGACAGAAGCTAAACAACAGTTCATCAGCAGCTGGGGCGCCTTTGGCACTCATTGGGGCATCAACCGGACGATGGCGCAGATACATGCTCTTTTACTGGTAAGTGCTGACCCCATGACGCAGGATGATATTATGGAAGAGCTCAATATCAGCCGGGGCAACACGAATATGAATATCCGGGAGCTCATCAACTGGGGGCTTGTTGAAAGGGTGATCTTGTCGGGCGAGAGGAAGGAATTTTTTCCGCCGAAAAGGATATCTGGAAAGTGATGAAGCAGATCGTAAAAGAAAGAAAGAAACGTGAACTCGACCCGATGCTGAAACTACTCGATCAGCTGGAGGAAGTGGAAGGGGATAAAAGGGACAAGAATATCAAAACTTTTGTAGAGACCGTGAGCGGTATCAAACGCCTGGGCAAACAGGCAGATAAAACGCTCGATGTAATGATCAGGGCGGAAGAGAACTGGTTTGTGGGCAGCCTGGTGAAGTTCTTTAAATAACAATACCAGCGATCCCGTCATGCGGGATTTTATTTCGAACCATTATTTCAATATTTTCTGAAAGTTTAAAAATTATTGATATGGAGACTAGTAGAGTTTTGCTTTATGATGATTACTGCCCACTGTGCAGCTGGTATTCCGGGCTTATTCGTGAAATTCGGTCTGTTAAACGCTGAAAATAGAATACCTTTTTCAAAAGCCGACACCGAAATTCTCACCTCGATCGATATTGAAGAGGAAGGGATGAGATTCCCATTTTTTGATAGAGAAACAGGAACAACTCTGTATGGGATCGATACCTTGCTGGGAAATTATTGGCCAGAAATCGTCCTTTGTCAAATCCATTGGAAATTTCAAGCCGGTAAAATGGTTTCTTCAAAGATTATACAAGCTCATCTCATATAACCGGAAGGTGATTGTTGCTAAGAATGCGGTCCCGGGCAGGTTTGATTGCAGTCCTGCTTTTAATGTTTTTTACAGGATGGTCTTTATTACTGATCTCACTTTACTTTTTAATTCATTGATGTTATGGCCACTTCACACCAGTTTATTCAGCCATCTTATCGATTTTATCATTTGATCATTTATTCAACTTGCAGGCAGCGCATTTAATTTTTGTGGTCATCAAATTGTATAATAGCTTCCTTCTTGAAGAAAGACAATCTATCGAATATCTTGGCCAGGTAAATATGCTGGCTCTTATTGCGATCTTTGTTATTGATGCCGATCATGGCTTATTAATAATTTGTATAGCTATAGAATCTGTTCATTATTGTGACCTACCTGTTTTTAACGGTTATTTATTATCAAAGAGATATTTCAGGCGAATGAAGTATGCGAACATCATTTTGAAATATAAGAGCCGTTATCGCTATCAAATTTAATTTGCCTGGCAGCTTTCCTTGGCTTACGTATTTCATTAAATGGATCATTTATGAGACATAGAAAGATCATTATGGCAGGAGGGACTGGTTTCTATAGGCCAGGGGCTTATAAAATATTTTGGGAAAGAACAACGAAATAGTCATTTTGAGCCGTCAGTCAGGAGATGCACACAAAAATTTATACTCAGAAAAATTGATCACGAAAAAAGATGGCTTCAATGTCCGCTATGTTAAGTGGAATGGCAGAGGTGATGGAAGAGACTTGGAGCGAGAGAAATTGATGGGGCTGGACTCTTGATCTAACCTGGCAGGTAAATCGGTTAATTGCAGGTATCATAGAAAGCAAAAACAGCAAATATTTGATAGTCGGACGAATCTCGACAAAGGCGATCGGAAAAGCTATCAGGAAAGCCGCTCGACCTCCCAAAGTTTGGATCAATGCGGCATCGGCAACTATATACAAAAACACATTTGATCGACCAAACGATGAGGCTGACGGTATCATCTAGCGACTGGAAGAAAGGATAATATGCCTTATAATCTGGATTGATCAGTCTCCGCTAGTCGAAACAAACTCATTGCGGGAATAGTTCACGGCAAAGATTCTGTTCCTTACAAGGAATTAGATCTTGATTTTTCTGTACAGGTTTGCGTTTTGGGAAAAGCTTTTTTGACGAAAATACTCCCGTTAACAAGAAAAATTCGCTTTGCGTACTGCAATTACCTTAGGGGAGGGAGGTGTCATTACCCCTTACCTTAATTTATGCAAATTTGGTTTGGGCGGCAAGCATGGCAACGGAAGACAAATGTTTAGCTGGATTCATATTGAAGATGTGGCAAGAATGATCGAATGGATTTTTGAACAGGAAGATGCTGAAGGCATTTATAATTGTGTAGCGCCTAACGCCGTTTCTGAATTTTTCGTTCATGAAAAGCTTACGACAAATAACTGGAAATAAAATTGGTCTTCCTCACCGTCATTTTTGCTCGAGGCAGGTGCTTTTGTGATTGGTACTGAAACAGAGTTAATGCTTAAAAGCCGGTGGGTGCGGGCAACAAAAGCAACGAGAGTGAGGGATTTGAATTTAAGTACAGCTATCTTGATGATGCTTTAAAGAAATTATTTCTTCCTGCCACGTAACCAATATCATTTGTTTGAGACCGGTTTTGTTTATTGGATAGTTTTGCACTATGAATAAAAGAAAACATTGGTCTTAGGCGCGTCGGAAAATCCTTCACGGTACAGTCACCTTGCCTTACAACGTTTACAATCTCATCACCATCCCGTGGTGGCTATCGGAAAAAACAAAGGAATGGTGGGCAATACAATTATTGAAACAGAAAAAAAGGATGGAAAGATGTCGATACAGTTACTCTTTATCTCAACCCGGTAAATCAAAAGGAATATTATAACTATATTCTTTCTTTAAAACCTCAACGAATTATTTTTAATCCCGGCGCTGAGAATGAGGAATTGGCTAAACTGGCAACCAGCAAAGGCATATTACCTGTTGAAGCCTGCACTCTCGTAATGCTTGCAACCAATCAGTACTAACCACTATTTCTCGTAAAAGCTGTCAGTAGATAGAAAGTTTACGAAACCACCTTCGAGTGATAGCACTTGATATTCTAATTTTTGGAAAAAAATTTGCAAGCAGAAAACTTAATCTCAATTTTTGTTCATCCGTGCCCCATTGCAGTGAAAATTTCAACTGCAGCCAATATCCTGTTTAATTTAAATCCTCTTGATGAAAAACCTAAAGGTAGCCGCGTTCAGCGTCTGCATAACTTTTTGCAGTGTTTGCGCCATTGCACAGAACATCCAAAATAGATCTGTGTCAGTTAATGAACCGGACTACAACAAACCAAAGCTTTTGGTGACCTTCCTGAGCGGATCAATTTTAATCCAACTGTTCTCTCTGCTTTACTCAATACACAAGTTGGTCAGTCAATAGACCTGGCTGTTACGCCCGGTGTTTAGAATTGCAGGCCAGGTAGTTTCTAAGGCAGATGATCAAAATTCAACCAGCGTGGTGGTTAGAATGACCAATCGCCCGGGTGCAAGGCTGATATTTACAAAACTGACCGATCCAAACAATTCCGTAAAATATATAGGACGAATTATAAGCCTGAAGCATGGAGATAGTTACGAGATCATTTCGGAGAATGATCAATATTATTTAAAAAGAAAGGAATTTATGAACTTGATGACTGAATAGCGTTGCCCGTTTTTTAATCGTGTACCCCTGAGATCCTAAACCATCCTGTAGTGAAAAACCAGATCCAGTTATCCCTATTGCTTTTAGCTCTATGCATGGGCAGTTTATCTTCCATGTCGCAAGTGCCAGATCTATAACAGTTATCCGCTGCTGCACCAGTTATCTTTCTTGATTTTGACGGGTATACTGTGTCGGGAACAGGCTGGAATTATGATGGACCTATTTATTGTGGTGGCTCTGGTCTTGATTCAACTCCAAATAACGGAAGTATTTAATCGCGTGGCTGAAGATTACCGTCCATTTACGATCAATGTTACAACAGACTCAACAAAATATTTAAGTGCACCTGTCAATCAGCGAACGAGAGTGGTCATCACTGTAACATCTGACTGGTATGGATCTGCAGGTGGTGTCTCGTTTGTCAATTCATTTACCTGGGGTGATAATACACCTTGCTTTGTATTTTCTGAATTGCTGGGTTATAAACCAAAAAATATTGCTGAAGCGGCATCGCATGAAGCAGGACATACATTAGGATTGAGACATCAAAGTACTTATGATGCCAATTGTGCAAAAAACCTCAGATTATAATACAGGTGTTGGAACCGGTGAATTGAGTTGGGCTCCTATTATGGGAGTTGGCTATTCAAGAAACCTTACTACATGGTACAATGGACCGAAGCAGTCTTGGTTGCACGGTATTTCAAAGATGATCTTGATGTGATTACAAATGCCGTGAACGGTATAACTTACCGGTCAGATTATCCAGCCTACCTCTTTTGCCACCGCTTCCAGTCAGAGATTTGCAAATAACCAGTTTACAGCCAGCAGTATTATCGTAAAAAATACTGACGCGGATCATGTTTAAATTTTCCTGACCCTCGTTAAAACTTTTCAACTAAGTGCAATTCCATTTAATGTCGGTTCAGGAAACGCAGGTGCAAATCTCGATCTGAAAGTGACACTCTATAATAGCTCGGAAGGTTTATTGAACACTTACAGTTCAAGTTCTTCATTGAGTGTAATTGTCGACACCAGCCTGACCGCGGGAACTTATTATTTCAAAGTACAGGGTGGGAAATACTTATGCACCCAGTTATGCTATCCTCGGTTCTTACTCAGTGCAAGGAAGCATAATAGAAACTACATTACCTCTGCATAAACTTCAACTTGCGGGAGCATCCGAGAAAGGTAGTGCATATTCTTACATGGACCATTGAGTCCGATGACATCATTGCCGGGCAGATCCTTGAAGTGTCAGCACTGATGGCAAAAACTTTACTCCGTTGGTGCAACCTGCCAATACTGACCGATCATATTCGTATAAACCTGGCAACTCCGATAATGTTATTTATCGCTTGCATGTAAGGTTTGATAACAACAGTAATCACTATTCAAATCCTTGTAGCGATCAGGCAAACGGATACTGACTACAGACCAAAACTCGTAAACAGTTTAGTAGTAAATGGAGTTATTTCAGTAACAAGTCCTGCCGTCGTCGACTATGCAATATTCGACATGAATGGAAAAATGTTGAAGAACGGAAAGCTTTCAAATGGCATGAATACTATTTCGGCAGAGTGGTATGATCAATGGCATGTATCTTCTCCGTTTTTCTGATGGAAATGATCAATGGACTGAAAAATTAGTTAAACAATAGGTTTTTTACTCCTGATAACAGAACATTAATCCGTGCACTATTTGTTGAACCGGGGTTTTTCTATAACTTAGAAGAACCTCTTTTTATGAAATGGAGAAAATTTAATGGCGACCCGATTGAATTACCCATTTATCAAGCCGTTGAAAACGCTATCAAACGGGAAACCGCAAAAGGTTTCAGATTAAAGGTCTGCATTGGCACCGACTCACAGGTAAAAGGCCAGGACACTGAGTTTGCTACTGTTATTGTCTTTCTGCGTGAAGGTCATGGTGGTTTTATGTTCATTCATAATGAGAAGACCCGGCAGAAGTTTACCATCAAAGAAAGGATGTTGCTGGAAGTAGCAAAGAGCATTGAGATCGCTTATGAATTGTGCAACCTGTTTACCCTTTACAATGTGGAAATGGAAGTACATGCTGACATTAACACGAATCCTCATTTCAAGAGCAATGATGCTTTGAAAGAAGCAATGGGTTACATTTTGGGAATGGGCTTTGCTTTCAAGGCAAAACCGGAAGCCTTTGCCAGCAGCAGTTGTGCTAATAAGATCGTTAACTGATCTGGCGATGCGATCTGATCGTGTACCAGTACCTGGTGCAGCGGGAACACGTCCCTCTTATTTAGTGCTATCTGAAGATTTTAGCACAGTTGGAATCTTTGCCTTTGCTTCAGGCATCACAACCGGGAAATTTTTTATTGAAGTGTGACCTCCATTGTAAAGCTGTTCGATTTTTTTGGTTTCGTTTTCTGCAAAGGAGAAGATGATGAATACCATGACAAATAATACAATTACAATGTTCCTTTCAGTTAGGAGCCCTCTCATAGCTAAGAATTAGTGAATAATTAGGGTGCAATATAATTTATAAATTTTATAATATACGATCGGATCAAGCCGAGTTATCTAGTTATTTCATATTATGTTGATACAATTCAGTATCTCATTGCGTCCCTCCTTTGTCAAGGCATAGAGCTTACAAAAAGGAGGTGGCTCTGTCCAGCTTTGCTCGAGAGCTTGCATAAATGAGTTCACATTCCTTTTAGTAGCCTGGGGTTTGTTTTTATCTGCTTTTGTAAATACCAGGGCAAAAGGACCTTCCTCCATTCTCCAAGTTTGTTGATAAAATCCAGGTCAATTTTCTGAGGGGAGTGCCTGCTGTCGATCAATACAAAAAGATGAACAAGATTTTCCCTCTTTCGAATATAATTTTCGATCATTTGCTCCCACCTGCGGCGACTGCGCTGTGATACTTTGGCAAAACCGTAGCCCGGAAGATCAACCAGGTACCACCGTTTTTCCTTCCCATTGTCCAGAAATGGTTTTTATTTCGAAATGATTTATTAATTGCGTTTTTCCGGGAGTACCAGATATTTTTGCCAGTTTGCTGTTGTTAGCAAAGCATATTGATCAGTGAAGACTTGCCCACATTACTTCTGCCGATAAATGCAAACTCTGGCCTGTCCGGTTTAGGACATTTATCGAATGAGGGCTGCTGATTAAATATTTTGCTTCTTTTATTTCCATTATCACGCAATCCTGCTGCCATCAGGGGCGCAAAGATGCACAAAGAGTGTTTGAATTGTGCGAATTATGAGGAAGATCGCCTCAGCGTGGATGCGAGCAAGGAACAATGATAAGAATTACTTGTACTAAATAATCCTATCTTCAGTCATATCACCACTCACTACTCACCTCTCATCTCTTACCTTCGCAGCCCATGGCAACCGGTTTACCTCACGATAATGTTACGCCGTTCAATGATCCGGATAAACCCAAAAAGCAACAAATGGCTGAAATGTTTGACCGGATCGCTGGTCGCTACGATGTAACGAACCGGGTCTTGTCTGCAGGAATTGATACAAAATGGCGAAAGAGGGCCATACTTCAATTAAAGAAAGATAAGCCGAAGCAAATTTTGGACGTGGCGACAGGCACTTGCGACATGGCAATTATTTCTTATCAACTTTTGAAACCCGAAAAATAACCGGGATCGATATTTCCGAACAGATGTTAAAGCTTGGAAGAAAAAAGGTTGAAAAAGAAGGACTTACTTCAGTCATCGAGTTACAAACAGGCGATAGTGAGACAATAAATTTTGCTGATAATTCGTTTGATGCGGTGACGGTGGCGTTTGGAGTAAGGAATTTTGAGAATCTTGGAGACTGGTCTGAAGGAAATGCTTCGTGTATTAAAGCCGGGCGGTAAATTAATAGTGCTTGAGTTTTCAAGACCCCGTATAAAGATTTTCCGTAGCCTGTACAATTTATACATGAGTATCATAGCTCCCGAAGTGGCCCGTTGGTTTTCCCAGAATAAAAAGGCTTATCAATATCTCAATCAATCAGCCAAATTGTTTCCGGAACGCCAAAATTTTGTAGATATTTTAAATAGTTCAGGTTATTCCAATACCTCATTTAAACCATTAAGCGCAGGAATATGTTGCATATACATCGGAGAGAAATTGGTACGCTAAGGATATGTTTTGTTTCTATCATTCTTTTATTGATTGCTTCAGCAACGTTTGCACAGGAGAGAGAACTTTACTTAACTGATCACGACAGTAAACCTTATTATTTCGGGATCACCCTGGGAGCAAATGTGTCGAGTTTTCATATTGAACACCATCCACGATTTTTACAGTACGATAGTGTATATACCGTCAACCCGGACTACACGGCAGGATTTCAATTAGGCTTATTGGCCACAGCGAAGATTATCCAACCGCTTTGAAGTTCGTTTCAACCCTATGTTATTATTTACTGATCGGGGCTTAACCTACAAACTCAAGTATACAGATCTTTTTGAACAATCTGATTCAGTAACAAAGAAGATCGAATCTGTTATCACCACCTTTCCTTTGCAAATAAAGTTTTTCTCCGACCGCATTGGCAATTTCCGTGTGTACATGCTGGCTGGTGTAAAAGCAGACATCGACCTGGCGAGCAATGCACGGGCAAAAAGGGCAGAAGAACTTGTAAAGATCCAGAAATATGATTACGGTATTGAAGCCGGTATTGGTTTCAATTTTTATTTCCCCAGTTTTATTTTATCTCCCGAGATCAAGTTCAGCAATGGTCTTAAAAACATTCACAGCCGCGATGAGAATTTGAAATATTCCAACGTGCTTGACCGGATCACTTCAAGAATGATCGTTTTTTGTATTCATTTGGAAGGATAATGCCCCTGTCCCCTAACGCGGAGACTTAGGTCGCACTACGTGTACTATTTTGAAAGCTATATAGCGCTAAGCTCGAATGATTATGTTGTCAGCTTGAACCTAACTGTAACCCGTGCGTCGCACATTTCATCGTTCTGATAACCCTTCTATATAGATAATACGTGCCACGATTTTCACCGATTTGGCTGTTGTTCCGTGCACTCTGTACAACGTTCCTGGTAGCCTATAATGAGCATTTCCTGGCCTTCATTTGAAACGAATTTATTATTCTGCCGATTATTTACCAGTATCCGCAATTTTCAATCTGAAGAAAGTTTTCCCATCTTTTTTAAAATTTTCTGTGTTTACAACACATTTTGAAAATTGCTGTGATAAAGAATCTTTTTATTGTTGAAGACATCCTGCATATTCAGGGCAAATTGATCTTTTGTTGTCTTGTGATTAAACAAAAGATCTCCTGCCGCCATTGCCTTTGGCTGGTCAGTTTTAGAAATAAAATCCAGTAAAAAGCTTTTACAAGATCTCTTGCCAGGTCACCCCCATTATCTTCATCCATCCATTCCCTGTCTATTTCCAGGGTTGCTTCGTGAATAATGATTGAAACTGTATCTGTGTACATGTAAATGGTGATGTAATCCTGGAAGCCACCTGTTTTTATTTCTCTCAGTTCTCCATTTTTATATGGTGTTCTCTTTACTTCAGCCGTGTGAAAAAATCGGCGAACTCGCTATGGAGGTAATCTTTATAACTGTCGCCAACCTGGGCCAATTGAAAAAACAGGCAAAAAAAGCAGAACAAGGAATAAAGGCTTCATGTGTTTAAATAGTTTTAAAACTTCGGGTCATTTCAGCCAGCTTTCTAAAATGGTTGTTTGCAATTTACTCATGCTGGGTTTACGGCTTATTGTAAAAGGTTTCTCGATCTTTTTGCCCAATACAATAACGATCTCTCTTTTTTTCATTGTTTTGCATTACTACCAGTTCGATCTTATCACCAGGATTCTTATTTTTAAAACGGTTTCAATTGTCTGCTGCATTGGGTTTTGCATTGTCCATTTCGAGGATCACGTTTCGCTGGCGCAATCCCGCATTCCATGCCGGGGAATTCCAATCGACGCCGGCGATAAAAATGCTGTCATTTCTTTCCCTCGCGGATATTCCTAACCAGCCACCGGGGATCTCACTTGAACTGGTATCTATATCCAACCCTGCATAATCAAGATATTTCTTATAATCCACTTCTTTTGTAGTTGAGACATAGTCAAACACATCTGCCAAAGAAGTTCCGGAAACTTTTCACAGACCTGCCTGAATTCATCTTCAGTAAATCCTCTCTTCTTTTGTTTATAGAATTCTGCATACAATGTTCTCATAACATCATCCAATGATCTTTTATTTTTGTTTCATGCCGGATCTTGAAATCAAGCAGCATACCGACTGCCGGACCTTTATCATAATAAGAAATTGTTTTGTTGACATCATCCCCTGTGCGGCCAAAGGCCCATCGCTCCATGTCTCATAGCTGGCTTCAGTTAGGGATTGATAAAGACGTCCTGGCTTCCCTTCATATGCGAGTATGTTTGAACGGAAGGCATTGAATAATTCATCTTCACTGCACAGACCAGCACGCTTTACGATCATATACTCGTAATAAACAGACAAACCCTCCGATACCCAAAGCATTTTCGTGCGACTGCCATTGTCGTAATCAAACGGCCCCAGCTCAATAGGCCGGATGCGTTTAACATTATAATTGTGAAAATATTCGTGAGCAAGAAAGAAATATGTTTTCAAACGGTTTTGCGGTAAATTCTGATTACTTACATTGAAACTCACCGTAGCGGAATTCAAATGCTCAATACCGCCCGCTCCCAGGTCCTATGCCAATAAAAGTATAATGCTTGTAAGGAATATCTCCAATGAGGGTTGTCGCGGTTTCGACGATTTTTTCAGATCATTCATAAAACTCACCTTGTCAAATTCACCGGGCTTATAGGCAATAAAACGATGAGGGATCCCCTTTACAAAAAACCCAGGCAACTCTTCAAGATTACCGACAAGGATCGGGCTATCATAAAGTATATCGTAATCAGGAGCTGACATACACAAACCGTTTCCCGGAAACAGAATCGAGTCCGGTTGCAACATTCTCCAGGTCGAATAAGGTCTTATTGTCACCGTGACCGGGTGATTAATTTCTCCTGCAGGATAAAGAAAGACTCCAGCCGGCAAAATATATCCTCTTCCTTCATCAAGATAAGGTGTGCCAACAAAGGGACGGGTTGTTTTTACATCATAACTGATCACGAAAGAAGCAGAGCTGATTGTTCACCCTCCAGGCGTTGCCGGGCATTCTTCGCCAACCTGTAACGTTCCGGGAGTGCATCTGTGACCTGGAAATTTTCAACGTTATTGGCGAAATCAAGTCGCTGATAATATCCGGGCGACCACACCGGCATTTTAACGTCAACAGAATCTTCCGCAAAACCTGTCACAATTCATGCAGTTACATGAAATGTATATGAGTTGCAGGTTGGTCCATTGAAACGTCAAACTGGATAGTGCCTTTTTGCGCATAAAGGAAATTGGACGTTTTTAAAGAAGTATTGCAACAATGATATAGCGTATATGGCCGATCCTTTTCATTTGAAATATTGTAAGATCACACTTAAAATTCAAATTGTCTCCTGATGGCATTCAACCTTACTCCTAACGAAATGACAGTGGTTTTTGTCAAGGTGGATGTAGCAGCAACATCATATTTTCTGTAAAGAGCTGAGAGGTCAATAAAAAGATTTTGTTTTAACTCATACGACAATAAAAAGAAGCGGTGAAAGTTTTCCCCGGGTAAAGATCTTCGCCTGTTTGAAATCCAGTCTCCCTGTTTCGAAAAGTATACGGTAAAAAAATATTGCTACCATAGCTTACTGTATTGGATGTATCAGTGCCTTGTTTCCAGAAAAAGTTTTCCTTCCAGGTACCATTTCGGTGCAGGCTGGTATCGTGCAATACCTATGAACTCCTGAAACTGGCTCCCAGCGGGTGTGCCAGGGTTGATTATAGTGTGTGTAATTGGCAATAGAATCACTGTGAGAATAAGTAAATGGACGAACATGATTGCTTTCCACTTGCAGGTCAAGATTTTTATCCCAAACGCATCAATATATTTTGCACCAAGCTGTACTCCCCATTTATTGACCCATGATCCGTTGTTCTCTTTACCTCGCTGAGGACAAACTCGTCTACCAGCAGCTGGCCATAGAACTGAAGGGCATGTGCCACATTTGCCTTTACATCCAAACCCACTAATGCGTTGTCAAAACTTCCGTTTTGTTGTTCAATGGAACGATAAAAAATAATTGGATTCAGATAGCCGAATTCAAAATGGTCCGGTCTTCCGAAAATGATCCCTTCAAACAACCCGATATTTAGCGACTTGCCAATATTTATATCAAGGTGATGCATGGCCGCGTATTTCTTTTTCAGCAAGCGGTCCGGACCGCGTGGCTCTGTAGCATTTAATTCCATGAAAAGGTTCTGGTAATTGAACTTCCAGATCCTTGTATTTAATTTCAGGAATAAAACGTTGTTGAAAAATCGCTTAAAAAAGACTGCGGTAACCATTGCCGATAAAATTCTTATCATAGCCAAATTGAACATCGATATATTTCGTTACTCCAAACGTAAAATAGCCGGTTGCATCAAAATAATCATACCCGGTTGTTTTAAATGATTTGTAGTAACCCTTACCGGGCACGGCTTTATATTTATTGACCCATTCCTGCACGTACAAGGGGATCACGTTCCTGGTTATCGGTGATATAAGAATCAAAACCGATCTTATTGGCGATCCTTCCCCTGACCCTCACACCTCTTGTGTTCAAAAAAGAGTTTCATCATTGTCCTTTTCCTTGGATCCCTGGAAATAAAGAACAGGATTGATGGCAAGATCAAAATCTTTTACATGCGCTTCGTACAAAGTACCGGGAGTTTGATAAAAGTTTTTCCCCAGGGTCTTCGGCTTCTATAAAAGAAAGATTATTGGTCCATTCTAAACTGTTTGATAAGAGCCCTTTGCATATTATATCCGTCAACCGCTGAAAACCTAGTAACCTTCAAAGGGTTTGCTGCTCCGAAGTTAAGTGATGTATCAGGAGTCACCTCTTTTTGGAATATTTATAAAAGTGCGGTTCAGAATAAGCTCTGGATCAAAGGAATTGCTTGCTTCCTGGAAAATGGTTTTGTTTTCGAAAAATTTAAATGGAATCCTTTCTAATTTAATTTCCATCCGATCCAGCAAAACGATATTCTTCGGAACCGAGGGAACGTAATGTTGTTTGACTCGAAACTTATCAGTGGAAAAAGAAAAAGCGCAAGAATAAACAATTTCATAAGGCCCTTCATGCGTTTGGGAACTGATTGCTTAATTTGCATGTCAGCGTTTAGGTTTTTATAAGTTGGACAAGTTATGCAAAATTACCTGATTAAGAATATTTCGATCGTCAATGAAGGCCTCATTCAGCAGGGGATTTGCTGATAAAAAACGGAAGAATCGAAAAAATATTGCCACAGATCACATCAGTCAAACGCAGATATAAAAGAGATCAATGGTGAGGGAAAATTTTTATTCCCGGTGTTATTGATGACCAGGTACATTTTCGTGAACCGGGCCTGACGCATAAAGCAACGATCTATACAGAAGCAAAAGCAGGAGTAGCCGGCGGTGTTACCAGTTTTATGGAAATGCCGAACACTATTCCACCGGCCTTTACCCAGGAGTTACTTGAAGATAAATACAGGATCGCTTCGCAAACCTCATTGGCTAATTATTCTTTTTACATGGGAACATCCAATGACAACGCCGATGAAGTTTTGAAAACTAACAAAAAGAAAATGAAGTTTGTGGAGTAAAGATCTTTATGGGTTCATCGACCGGGAATCTGTTGGTTGATAACCCGTCTACGCTCAGATAAGATTTTCTCGAGAAAGTGAATTACTGATCGCAACGCATTGTGAAGATGAGCGCATCATCCGGCAAAATCTTGAAAGATTGAAAGCCGAAAAAAGAGAACTGACTGCAGCCGACCATCCTGTCATCCGCAATGAAGAAGCCTGTTTTGAATCATCATTAAGGGCCATACAAATAGCGCAAAAGTGTAACACACGGTTACACATACTTCATATTTCTACTGAAAAAGAGCTACAGCTTTTCAGTAACATGATGCCATTAAAAGAAAAAAGAATTACTGCAGAAGTTTGCGTGCATCACCTTCATTTTACAAGTGATGATTATGACCGCTTGGGCAACCAGATCAAATGCAATCCTGCGATCAAGTCACCCAACAATAAAAAGCTCTTTGGAACGCTTTGCTTGATGACAGGCTGGATGTGATTGCCACTGATCATGCACCGCATACTCTGGAGGAAAAGGGATTAATTCGAAATTCAAATGGTCTCATTACTCCCTCCCCGATCGGGGAGGCGGGAGGGAGCTTTACGAAAAGGCACATGCGGGTTGCCATTAGTTCAGCATTCATTATTATTAATGCTTTACTATTACAAAACAGGGGACAATTAGGTTGGAAAAATTGCTGAGAAGATGAGTCACGCAGTAGCGGATTGTTTTCAGATCAGGGAGAGAGGCTACATTCGTGAAGGTTATTTTGCTGACCTTGTTATAGTTGATCTGAACCTGCATACATACCGTTTCGAAAGAAAATATTTTATATAAATGCGGATGGAGCCCGTTGGAGAATGTGGAATTTCCTGCTTCCATCACTCATACATTTGTTAATGGAAATTTGGTTTATGAAAAAGGGATATGGGATGAATCCGCAAAGGGACAGCGGATTAAAATTTATCAGGTAAATGTTCAATGATCAATACTCAATTTTCAATGTTCAACTAAAACTCCTCTTTAGGAGAAGTGGGGAGCATGGACATCGATAAAACCACACTCAGCGACATATCTATCTTTCACCCGGAAGAGGAATTTTCTATTTTCCATAAATTGAATTTTACACGGACTACGGGTGGCAGGGCATGGTTGCTGCGATTTTTTCCCAGCCACATCCTGATATAAAAACGGATACTTGGAACACAAAAAATTATCAAAACGCTCCTCAATCATGTTGACGAATGGCCATCGGATATCACGAACGGGACCATCCTTGTGATGGATAAATTTTGGATTATAATCTTGATCCTATTCCCGAAAATCATTAATCCCGTCAATACTCTCACATACAAATGGTTTCACCGTGAGGATTATGGCATGGTGAAATATTCCGTCAGGCATTTTGCTGATTTTTATCGTGGAATAAGAAGACTTGCAAAGCAGTTTGATGACCTGGCTGACCTTCCGCTTTCATTTAAGATATATATTGAAAGAATATTTCAGCTTTTGAAAGAGACGCCGCTTCAACGTTTATCTGAAACGAAAAATGAGCCGTTCACCCTTTCTCAAAATTTATATTTTGCCTTTCATCTCCGTGGGCATTATAAAACCGATACACTCGAGTTAATAGAAATTTTTATCGGCTTGATGCCTGGTATTCCATGGCCATGGCTGTCAAAACATTTCAATCTTGGCTTTCCCGGAATTTGTCGAAACGGAGCAACCGCTTATTTATGCAAAAGATCTGTATCACCTGTTGTTACCGCAGCCCGTTGCGTATAATATTGAAATGAATCCTGAACATAATTTTCTTTTTCTTACAGGAGCAAACATGGCCGGTAAAAGCACATTTATCAAATCGGTGGGTTCGGCAGTGTTCCTGGCACACTTGGGTATGGGTGTGCCCGCAAAGGAAATGAAACTGACCTTATTTGATGGCTTGCTTACCAATATCAATGTGGTTGACAATATTGCCAAAGGAGAAAGTTTCTTTTTAATGAAGTGCAGCGTATCAAGAATACTATCCAAAAGATCAATGATGGAAAAAATGGCTGGTGCTGATCGACGAATTGTTCAAAGGCACCAATGTGCAGGATGCCATGAAATGTTCATCTACGGTGATCAAGGGTCTTATCAAGATGAAAAATTCTTTTGTTTATCCTGTCCACACATCTTTATGAAATTGGGGATGAGTTAAAGATCTATCCCAATATTTCTTTTAAATATTTTGAGACGAATGTTATCGGTGATCAATTGGTCTTTAATTACCTGTTAAAAGAAGGTATCAGTAATGACCGGTTTGGCTTACCTGATATTGAAAAAAGAAAAGTCGTGGAAATGTTGGATAAACTTGTAGAACCAGCGATTGATAAGGATTAAAATGGATTTATCGGAAAACATCATACTCATGATGACTACAGTTTTAGTTCAATTTATTGTTTTTATTGTTGCTTTTTATTGCTCGTTTGCTCAAAGTAATATTGATGTTCTTCACTACAAGTTTGAAATTGAACTTTCAGATAGATCTGATACTTTGAAAGGGAGGGCATTTGTAACACTGCAATTCACTGAGACAACAAATAAATTTTGGTTGAACTCTGGTTTCTCTTAATGGAAGAGGAAAGGGATGGTAGCTTACCAGGTAAAAGAGAACAATGAGATCCTTAGCTCTGCTCATGGCAATGATAGTTTGGTGATCTGGTTAAAAAGCCTGCTCAGGAAAAATGAGACCAGGACGTTTGAAATATTATACCAGGGCATTCCTGCTGATGGCCTCATCATTTCCAGAAACAGGTATGGTGACAGGACATCTTTTGGAGATAACTGGCCTGATCGTGCGACACAATTGATTCCCTGCAAAGATGAACCGGGAGATAAAGCCACGTTTGAATTTCTATGTGATTGCTCCCGCTTACTACAGGGTTATTTCAAATGGAAAATTGGAAGAGGAAAAGATCATCGGGGACAATAAAAAACTTACTCACTGGTAGAAGATGTTTCACTTTCTACAAAAGTAGATGGTGATCGGTGTGGCAAAGTTTGCTGTAAAACAATATGAAGACAGTCCCTCAAATATACCTGTCTCGGCATGGGTGTATCCACAGGATAGTGTAACAGGGTTTCGAAATTATTCCCGCTGCACCTGCTATTGTAAAAATTTTCTCAGATTATATCGGTCCTTATCCTTACAACAAGCTGGCCAATGTACAATCCACAACAATCTTTGGAGTAAATGGAAAAATGCCAGCGCCATCTTTTATTTTGAGGAACTCTGGGCCGAAGAAAAACAGGCCGAATGGAAGACCTGCTGGCTCACGAAATAGCACACCAATGGTTTGGTGATATGGCATCAGAGAAAAGCTTTCCAGACATTTATGGTCGTGAGCGAGGGCTTTCGCAACTTACCTCGCCGCTGACAAAGTGTACCACAGGAGTCAAGATATGGTGCCGACACAGCTGATCAAGGAATTAACTGACGCCAGGAAATGCGCGATCGCTTTTACCAGGCGTTCTGAAAGACCCGTTGTTAGATTCTTTATCGCCTCTTGATGAAGCTTCTGAATGCCAATAGCTACCAAAAAGGAGGGTGGATCTTTACACATGCTTCGCCGGCAAATGGGGGATTCACTCGTTTCATCTTTTATAGAAACTTATTACGATCGTTATAAGGGAAAACGCCGATACAAATGACTTGCTTAAAGTAGCTGAAGAAATTCTCACACAGAGACCTGCATCAATTTTTCCGGTACTGGCTTTATACAGATCTCAATTGAGATCCAATGGAAATGGCATCGGGAACGATAAAACTAAGCTTCCATTGTAGTCAATCAAAGTCAGCCTCAGCCAGCTTTCGAATTTCCTTGAACGTTGCGGCTTGAAACAAAAACAACCAAAGAGAAAAATGACTACTTTTAAATATTACTAAACGAACTGAGACATTTACTTTTGAAGTAGAAGATCCGGATGTAAAACTTACATTTGATCCGAAGACCAATTACTGTTTGATGCCAAGATCGAAAGAATAAACCTCCCTAAACCGAGGGTCTTTTCACCAGTTCCACCAGTGAATAATCCCCTCTATTTTCATCAGATGTTAGTCAAAACCTTTGGCAAAGGCCGCTGTCTATGGCGTTGAAGCCTTATCCATAACAGTTGAAGTAACTGGATGGCTTTCATTGACGTCGACAGGTATAGTATTAGTAGGTTTGCCTGACAATGCGGTGAAGGAAAGTTTGCAGCGAGTTGAGAGCACAATAAAATCCAACGGGTACATGATGCCGCGTACCCGGGTGGTGGTTAATCTTGCCCCGGCCGACATAAAAAAAGTGGAACTGCATTTGATCTTCCATCGCAGGCTGGTATCCTCGCCGCTTCTGAGCAATTAGAAAACAAACAAGCGATAGAGAAAAATATGTGATCATGGGCGAATTAAGTCTCGATGGTGAAGTGCGTCCTATCAAGGGTACACATTACCGATAGCTATCCAGGCCAGGAAAGAGGGATTTAAGGGATTGATCGTTCCAAAAGCAAATGAACGTGAAGCGGGCATGGTCAATAATCTTGACGTATATGGAGTATCGCACATAAAAGAAGTGATCGATTTTTTTGAAAACAATGAAGAGGGTTTAAAGAAGCTGTAATAATAAATACATCGGAAGAGTTTTTCATTCCCAAAGCGATTATGAATTTGATTTCAGCGAAGTAAAGGACAGGAAAATATCAAACGTGCATTGAAATTGCGTGGCAGCCGGAGGACACAATGCTATTTTGATAGCCCGGGAAAAACAATGCTTGCGTGAAACGTTTACCCACCATTCTTCCCGCTTACTTTGCAGGAATCATTAGAGACAACAAAGATCCATTCAGTTGCCGGCAAGCTCCTGAAAATTCAACGCCCGTTTCCCAAAGCGACTATTTCGTTCTCCTCATCACACTATTAGTGATGTGTTGCGTTGGTTGGTGGTGGCGGCATTCCTCAGCCGGGCGAAATTTCCCCTGGCTCACAACGGCGTTTTGTTTTTGGATGAGCTGCCCGAATTTAAAAGAGCAGTTCCGGAAGTGATGCGTCAGCCGCTGGAAAGAAAAAGAAGAGTGACCATTTCACGGTCCTTAGCAAAGTTTCGCTGGTGAATTTCCCGGCATGCGTTTATGCTGGTCGCTTCCTATGAATCCTTGTCCCTGTGGTTACTACAATCATCCTGAAAAAGAATGTACGTGTGCCCTCCCGGTGCCGTGCAAAATATTTGAACAAAATTTCGGGTCCTTTGCTGCATCGATCATCGAGATTCACTGCCATAGATTCGTTACAGCTGCTGCTTCAGAGCTCACATCTGTAGATCCCAGGAAAATCAGGTGACATCCGCAACCGTGTCATCAAAGCAAGGGAAATGCAGGCGAGAAGATATAAGGATCATCCCGGCATTTACTGCAATGCACAAATGACGAGTGGTGCCGTGGTTGAAAGAGATCTGTGTGATCAATACCGTAGGGCAGAATTTATTAAAGACTGCGATGGAAAAATTAAATTCTTCGGCAAGAGCGTACAGACCGATCCTTAAGGTGTCAAGAACTATTGCCGGATCTTTCTCAGTCTGAGGAGATCAGACCGGAATTTTTGGCCGTAGTCATCCAATATAGAAACCTCGATAGGGAAGGGATGGCTGGATAGGATACTCCTTGGATAATAGAATATTTTACGGGATTAATTCTTTTAAAGAAAGCTTATTGAAACATATTTTCTTTATTAACTTTTTTTTTGACCAGGTGTTTGTTTCAGGATAATACGTGGGATATATTTCTTGAAAGGTAAATATCTCTTCAATTTTACCTCGGCATTATTCCCTTTATATCCTTGAAGCATAAATTTGATCATACTTTTTATTTTATAGCGCCTCAACATGTTCCAAATTACATGAAATACATATTCGTCTTTTAAACAGAGAGATCCTGTACTTGCAAGTAAAAAAAATGTTCGCAATTCTACCCCTTATGTTTTTGTAATATTTATGGGTTTCCTGGTTATATTTTTTCCAATATTTACTACTGTTTGAGGAATATGTTTTAGCCGGGATGAGAGTAAATACCCTCGTATAAAATCAATATCCAGCACCCAATTAAATTTCGGATCATATTGAATGGAAGTGTCTTTTTCTATGCATCGCTACACTAGGTGTCCAATCACATTTAAATAGAATAAAGAAAATATTGAAGCATCCAACATCAGTTTCGTCCGGGGTTAAAATATCTCTTGCTTTTATCAGAGCTCGTCAAACTTTGTGTACCCCACAAAAAATAAAATCTTTTTTCTGAATACCGCGCAGCGCGTCAGCAAAAGTTGTAGTGCATCCCTGAATCAAACCAATCATCATCACATCATTTAATCCATTTCCCATCAGCCTTTGCATTACTTTAATGCTTTTTTAAATTGCGCTTACCGAGGGCTGGTTTCTTTGGTATGAAACCAGCAAAGAGTCTTTGTATGAATTAATCAATACTTCTACTGTTAGTAGAACTATTGTCATTAATTATACTTCAAAGTTTTTAAGTTTGTTGTTGTATTGAATCTAAGAGCTTTTTAAGTAGCTCCGGGCGATAATGAATACAAATGGAAATTAAAGGGTCGCTCATTGATTAATAATTGAAAAATACCTCAAAAAAATTTCTATAAACATTTATGTATTCATCCGCCGCTCTTTCCCAGGTAAAACTTTTTGCTCTTTTTATTATTTTTCCTCTGGATGGTGGCATTTATAGTGATGCATACCTTTTTCAAAAACTTCTTTCATGCAAGCCGGTTCAAAATCATCAAAGTAATAAGCAACATTGCCACCGACTTCGGGAAGGCTGGTGAACCTGGATAAAAAGACAGGCTTTCCGAAGTACATCGCTTCCAGTACCGGCAGTCCAAAACCCTCACCAATGCTGGGAAAAACAAATGCCAGGCAATTTTTGTAATACCAGGATTTTTCCCTCGCTAACAGGACCTATTAATTTTAGCCTGTCGGCTACCTGGAAATTCTTAGCCTCGTTTATTACTTTTTCCCTGTACGCAAAATCATTTAACCCGGCGATCACCAATTCATAGTCATTTCCCACCAGGAGCGAGGGAAGGACATGAAAATTTTTCTTGAATGAAATTGACCGATGCTGAACAGGAACGGAGAATGAGGAGCGTAGTTTGGGTACTCCGTGATTTTTTCAGGGACATTGCAACCATTGTAAATAATGCTGTAAGGTTTTTTGCCGGGATCTAAATATTCTCTTGCCTGTTCAAGTGCAAATTCAGATATGAATGTAAGGTAATCAGCCCTGTCAATTCGTTTGTTGGATAAGGGTCAGATATTTTTTCCTGATGGAAGGTGTATACTCTTCTTCATTCAGAAAATTCAGATCGTGAATAGTATAAATATTTTTTGTCTTGTTGCTGTAAGGCCGGTACCAGGAAAGCGTGGTGGCTACATGCCAAACATCAAAACGACTTGTCAGGGGTGAAAATATTTATGAAGGCTGTATTGAGTTACATATTTTGAATGTTTATCGAAAATACCCCGTTGACTTCCCGGAACGTAGAAATGCAAATGCATATCATCAGGTGCTTCCAGGGCAAGGTGCTTACCCAGCTGGTAGCAGAAATGGTATAAACCATTGTATGCATTTCCGCCCATTCGATGAAGGTCAACTAAAATATTGGACATGCAGTTGCTTAAAATGGGTAATACAGGTCTGCTAAGTTGTCATTTTTTACGAACTTGTACGCAATTTGTTGAAAGAATATTTTTCGGCTCATTCCATTAACTTTTTAAAGATTGTAATGTTATAGAATAGCTGATCAGACTCATAGAACTTGCACATTGTTTATCTGCCTTCGGCAAGCCTGATAAAAAAGAAAGACGACGTATGAAAATTTTACTGCACTATCTTAAACCCCATAAGTGGCTGGTAACTTTTGTGCTTATCCTGGCTGCTATTAACATTGGGTTTTCGCTATTTGATCCAATTATTTTTGGAAAGCTGATTAATCTCGCTAACCTGCATCAGATAAAGCCGGCACCTGATCAGCACTTTACCAGGCATGACTACCTTTTCATAAAAACCGATTTTATCAACAAGAATGGAAAAAGGATCATCTGTATGGCGTCATTTGGTTATTAGCAGCTTCAATAACAGTCGCGATGATCAGCAGAATCGCTAAGAATTTCCAGGATTATTTTTTAAATGTAGTTATTCAAAAATTTGGGGCTAAAGTTTTTACCGATGGGCTGCAGCATGCCATGAAACTACCTTATAATTTATTTGAAGATCAGCGAAGTGGTGAAACCCTTTCTGTATTAACCAAGGTAAGAGCGGATGTTGAAAAATTCATGACCAACTTTATCAATATACTTTTTGGAGTCCTCGTCGGAGTTTTGTTTGTATTTGTCTATGCTGCCATCTTTATTCACTGGAGCATTCCCTTTGCTTATTTGGTAGGTATACTTTTGCTTACCATCATTACTAACCTGTTAAGCAAGAAAATAAAGGTCATTCAGAAAAATATTGTGGGACAAACAACAGCCCTTGCAGGCTCTACTACCGAGTCACTTAGAAATATTGAACTGGTTAAAAGCCTGGGTCTGACAAAACAGGAGGTAGAGCGCCTTAATAAGAATACCTATAAAATCCTTGGTCTTGAGCTAGCCAAAGTAAAACGTGTTCGAAGTATTAGTTTTATACAGGGCACCTTCGTAAATACGCTAAGACAGGTTATTCTTTTTATTTTAATGTGGCTGATATTTCATCGATGGATGGATGCAGGTCAATTGGTGACCATGCAAATATTTTCGTTTTTTGTTTTCGGGCCATTGCAGGAGATCGGTAATATTCTTCTTTCTTACAGGGAGGCAGAAGCATCGCTAAATAATTTTCATAGCCTGATGCAAAAAACCCCTGAGAAGGATCCTGCACATCCGAAGCCATTGGGAAACATCAGGACCCTGTCTTTTAAGGATGTTTCATTTCAACATCAAACAGCTGCACAAAAAGCGATCAATAACATAAGCTTTGATGTAAAGATTGGAGAAACTATTGCATTTGTAGGACCCAGTGGAAGCGGTAAAACCACATTGATGAAATTGTTGGTGGGTTTGTATCGCCCACAGGGCGGAGAAGATACTTTATAATGGCCTTGACGAAACGGAATTGCGATTTGATGACCTCAGGAACCAGATAGGTTTTGTAACGCAGGACACAAATTTATTTAGTGGAACGATCAAAGAAAATCTTTGTTTGTCAATCCATCTGCAACAGATGAAGACATTATGACGGCTCTAAATAGAGCTGCCTGCCAGAATTTAATGGCAAGGGCTGAAAAAGGATTAGAAACAACTATCGGTGAAGGTGGTTTAAAATTATCGGGCGGTGAAAAGCAAAGAGTATCAATTGCAAGAGCACTGCTTCGTAAACCGAAACTGCTGTTATTTGATGAGGCTACGTCAGCTCTCGACTCGCTGACTGAAGAAGAGATCACTGATACAATACGCGATATTTCCAGCGAAGGAACCCAGATCACTATTCTGATTGCGCACCGGCTCTCAACGATCATGCATGCTGATAGAATTTATGTCCTGGAAAAAGGCGATGTTGTCGAAACCGGTAATCATGAAAGTCTGCTTGATGAAAAAGGTTTATACTACGCGATGTGGCGCCAGCAAATCGGAGAAAGAAAGCAAAAGTAGTCGCGGTTTAATTGACAGATAATAGTGAAGAGATAAAAGTGACTACCTAAAGATTTAATTTTTTTGGTCATTTGGTATTGTTTGTAGCAGAAAACTATTATCTTTTATCTGTTAACTTTTATCTGGAAATGAGCTTCTCTCCATCTTAGGTATCGGCAATGGAAAGATCAAAGATGCCTTACGCCGCGGCGCTATTATTATTGACATAAGAACAGCCGCGGAATTTGACCGTGGAAAAGTACGGGATTCGATAAATATTCCTGTCGACAGAATAAATATTAATCTTAAGCGCATCGTTCAAATGAACGGGCCGATCATTATTTGCTCAGACTCTGATTCAGAAAATGAAAGAGTGATCGATGTTTTAAAAGCAAATGGTGTGAAAGAGATCTATAACGGAGGCAACTGGACAAAACTCTGGAGGATGATGAGATCATTATAAAATCTTTTCCAAAATTTAATGAGAACCCAAGACTGCTCTTATCTAAATTTCTGTCTTTCTTTCTGACGAAAATTATTATTGGTGTTTCATTCATTGTCGGCGTCGTTGTCCCTGGTAGAATGGTCAGGCAGGTCATTACTTGCCAAAACGCAATTACCTAGAAAACTTCGGAAATATCATTCTAGCTATTGCAGAATCTGCTATTGCTTTATTGACCTATACTTTTCTTTTTAGGGTTTATGAAAAAGAAAGATCAGTGAATTAAGTACTAGATGCATTTTGGAAAAATGCTGTCATTGGTTATGCTAGCGGGATTCGGTTTTACAATCCATTTTTATTTTGATCATTTATTTAACAGGCAATTACTCTGTTATTGGGATCAATCAAGTCTCATCCCTTCTTCCGTCTCTTTGCTGCAGCTCTCACCGCAGGTTTTGTGGGAGAAATAGTAATACGCGGGATCTTTTTCTCGTTTAACAGAGGAAAAATTGGGAACCGTATTGACATTAATTATTTGTGTACTGTTTTTTGCAATTATGCATTTGAATGGTAAAGGCGCAAGCGTTTTGTCTGTTAGTTCTACTGCTATTGAAGCGGGTCTTTTACTTTCTGCCGGGTATATTTTTAGCCGCAGTTTTGTGGCTTCCTATATTTTTACATTTCGCATGGGATTTTGCTGAGCCGGGAGTTTTTGGTGCCATTAATCCCGGAATTACAATTGATCAAAGCTTGCTTACCAGTAAAAATTGAAGGCCCTTTGATTTTAACAGGAGGGCAATTGGGACCTCAGAATTCAATTCAATCATTATTACTTTGTGCCATTCGCATCGTTGGTATTTTTATGGATGGCAAAGCAAAAAAATAATTTTATAAAACCATTTTGGAAAAGAAAAGATATCTCCTGAGAGCTGTTCCTTCGCGTAAGGTTGAACAAGATGATTTGGCCAGATGGATTCTTAAGCGAGCTGGTGTTTTCCTTGTAAAAGCTGAGCTCAGCATTTTATAAACTGAAGCCAAAATAAATATTACCCCAAGGATCGCTACGATGGAAGAACCGGCCGGAAAATCATAGTGAAACGAAAAGTTCAATCCAAAGAAACTTGCCAGTACACTAATGATCAAAGCAATGATAAAAACTGCAAAATTATTTTTTGTGAGCATGATAGCCGATACAGCCGGAATGATCAGGAAGGAAAACACAGGAATGACCCCATTTATCTTAACCGCAAATACAATAGCAAGGCCAATTGAAATATAAAATAGAAAATTCCAGATATTGAAGATCCCGATGAGATGGTTCTCGCCATTCTCGAATGATTTTGTCAATCCAAAAACTTATTAAAAAGACAAGTTGAAGCAAATGCTATGACTCCAAAAACGATCCCGAGAGCGGAAATTTGGCCCCAGCTTACCGACAAAATATTTCCAAACAATACTTCCTGTATGTCTGAATCTCCATGCGGTGTTTTTGAGATAAATAAAACGGTTAATGCGGAAGCAAATGCGTACAAGATCCCAATGATCGCCTCTTGTTTCAGTCGCTTATCGCGAATATTAATAAATGACATTAACAACGCCCCAGCTAAAGTGAAAAATAAGAGGAATGGAAGTTAATCCTGTTCCGATGAATGCAGCAAAAGCTACGCCTAACGAAGAAATTTGTCCAAGAGCAAGATCAACAAACACGATCCCTCTTCCTACAACATGCACTCCTAGGTAAGATAAAACGGCTCCCGTGATCAATGCGGCGATAAAAGCCTGCACCATAAAGGATAATTGAAACATTGCAAACATGGTCAGTATTTATTTAAGAATGGCGGTTAATTGTTCTATATCGTAATCAAAAAGGTCAAAATAAGTTTTTATTGAATCAAATGCACCTACGGAAGTAGCCAGCGTCAGTCTCTTTAACACCGGTTTGTTTTGCTACCACATCAGATGACGATGTTGTAAAATAAGGCGATGAAATTATCACTTTAATGTTATTTGCTTTTATTTCTTTATCACTTTCACCAATTGGGAGGGTGATGGAGGAATGCCTGGTTTTGGTTCCATGAAATCAACAATATTCAACCCAAACCGTGTTTCAAAATAGACCCACTCATTATGGTAGGCAATGATCTTTGTTCCTTTAAATGCGGCCATCTTCGCCTGCCAGTCTTTCATCTTATCATCTATCTTTTTAAAGAAAGCCTGGAGATTTGCTTCATAAGTTGATTTATTGGAAGGATCAACTCTTTCCAATCCGTTGGCGATATTTCTTGCGATCACTTTTCCATTCAATGGATCGAGCCAGTAGTGCGGGTTGCCATAGATATGAATATCACCCTCAGCCCTGTTTGCAGATGAAGGTACCTGGAGCAAACCAATTCCCTGGGAGGCATCAACATATCCTTCCGCACCTTTTTGAATTTTTGTATTTCTTGAACTCGCCAGTAATTGCGGCGACCAGCCGGTCTCAAGATCAAGACCTACTGTTACAAACATATCTGCCTTGCTAAGTCCAATGATATAGCTTGGCTTGGGATCAACGAAATGGGGGTTCTGGTAACCGGTAGCAATGGATGATACAGAGACTTTATCTCCACCAATTAATTCAGTTATACTTTTAAGATCCGTTGTCGTGGTTACAACCTTGATAGTGCCAGCATGAACTGTTGTCAAGATGCCAAGTGATGAAATCAAAAAGATCAGTTTATTTTTCATTTTATCGTCTTTAAAGTTTTTTTAAAATTAATATTGATGTGCACCATGAGCACCGATCACAAAGATCCACCGCAACCACGCCTGGTAATATCGATTTTCAACATTGTCGTCTGTTGTTTTTCCTTCCAGTTCGATCTTGGAAAATTCTGTGGCATACCAGCCCGCGGTCAATGAGTAGAGCCTGTTCAACAATATTTTTATCATATGGTTTTTGTGCATAGTCGTATCGCCCTGTCAGAAACCATCGTTTTTGCTAATTGATATTGGAGAAAAGAATACAAGCCAAAAGAATTGACGGAAAAATTTTCCATAAGGTTTGCATGCCCATAATAAAATTCACTTTGCCAGGTAACTGATCTGTAAGTATTCATTTGAACCGGCTTCCATTTATAAGTAAGATCAGCGGCAGCGATACTTGTCGTACGCGAAGAGTCATTAGGACCCGTGAGGCCTGTCAAACCCAACTCAAGAGTGGCATTATCACTAAGCGTAAAGAAGTTCTTTAAATGGCCGAGATAGATCAGGTGATTATTATCGCCGCGATAAAAGCTTGGCGATTCGGAAAGACCAGAGGTAACCTGGAAAACGATCTCCTGGTAGAATTTTTTATTTGGGATCAACCAACTGAGCGATGCACCTTCGTCATTCAATCCTTCTTCTCCAAAATAGTTCACATATGCGTTTGGCAGGTCAATAAATGGTAGCGCATGCGGATGCGTGGGATTGATCCTTCCCACCGCTTCCCTGAATTTTCCCACCTTCAATTGCAATTGTGCTCGGCAATGAAAGAGTTGTTAAATAACCTTCTTCCACTTCCACTCCATACTTACCGGTTACAGGATCACGGGCAAAATGAAAGAAAAAATCTGCCCTTGCATAAGGATCAACAGTAGCCTGTAACGAAAGTTCCGTTTCATTCAGATAGGCATTGAAATTTTTATGTGCCTTTACTGATGTACGATCCCCGGAAATCACCGATCACCCCAATATCAGGATTGAAGGAAAGTGTTGAACGGGTTTGTTGGCGGCTGTTGCGCCGGCTGGTTGTTGCTTTGCATCTGCTGCTCGATTTGTTTAACAGGGCTGAATCTGCAGCCGTGCTGTCAGCAGGAGACCTGGGCAACTACTATTTTGGCTCAAAGATATTGCGAATAAGAGAAAAAATTAGAGAGAACATTTTTCCACTTCATGATCGTCATTATTATAGCTTCGTTTTATTTAACAAACGTTGCCTGGGATTTATTCTAACCGGGTTTAGTTGCTGTTACACAACAGCCTTTCAAATCAATCCCGCAAAGTCCAACGGAACATTTACTTTAATCCCGAATTCCCTTCCCATATTAAATACTCCTGCCAGTAACATTATTAACCGCCAAATATTTCAAACGATTTAAATGACTTTGATAAGCAACATCGCCAATATTCATCGCCGATAAATGAATGCTGAATAAAGTTTTTATTGTTGTGTATTACATCGGTTCCCACATTGATATCAACCAGCCAATAATCACCTGTAGCTGTCTCTGTATTGTAGCCCGTAAAAGGATGATCTTCTTTAAAGGTATAATCACTTTGAATCCCGAGATATAAATTGCGAATGGATCTTCCATGAGGAAGGAAATCTCCTTTTAAGCTAGTCATAAATTTTGCTGCGGGAATAAAGGGGACATTCTTTGTTCCATCAACCTCTTCGGTAAATTGAGCCCTGGTAAATGTAAATGTATTCTCAAAGTGCAACCAGTCAAGTGGGTGGGGATGTATGTCAAGACTTAATTCTGTACCGTATAAATCGGCGGTCTTTTGATCAAATCTGAAAACGGTCAGGGTCTGTCCGCTATCCGGATCAATAAAGTGGAATCGCCTCCGGAACTGTTTTGCACTTTTTCGTAAAATAAAATGACTGATATGATTACTAAAATGCCGCTGCACTAAAAGACACATGTTCGCTGCTGATCTCAAACCGCCATCTCCCTGAAACTTGTTTCAGCTTTCAAATCGTGATTTCTGTTTCATACCGCGTAGTTCCTTCGTGTGCGCCATTGCGCGCAACTCAGCGAGGTTAGGTACTCTGAATCCCTCGGCTAAATTTAATTTTAATGTGAGAGCCTTGTAGCCTGGTAACTTAACCCGGCACTTCCTGATACATCAGGAAAAGTTTTGGTAAAGAGCGGCGAATTTAACCGTTGTATCCTGGATGAACTCTTTTACTATTGATATGCCTGTTATCAGCCCTGATACCACCACTAAGTGTTGTTTTGTCTTTATGATATTGGGTGAGTACAAAACCCCGAGATCCAACAAATTGTAAGCGGAGGATCAAAACTTGTTCGGCCTTGTTTTCATTGGTTTGGTACATTCCGTTTACACCAATACTCGTTTTCCAGTTGCTTCTTGTATATAAATTCAAGCTTAGCTGAATAATTTAGTGTCTTTAAATTGAACCATGCATCAGGCGTTCCGGGATCGTCGGGGTTGCCAAATTCCTGCCGTTGATTATGCTGAAATCCAACTGTCACGTCAGTCTTTCTTTACCAATATTAAAACTGTTATCAGAGTAATTTTAAAATGCCTGATGTGCTGAAAGGAATCAAAGGTTTTGTTTCTTTAAAATCATCATCTGTAGCAATGGCATCATTTCCTCCGGGCAAAGGGTTTGATGAATTGACCTGTTGCTTATCCCTGTCTCCTTCCGAGATGCCAAGGTGCTGATCAAAATTGGTGACTAATAAAATGACTATATCCCCAGCTGCCTCCGTAACCAATCATTCCCCCAAAATTATCATTGTAAAATTTTGAATTGAAGACCATAACCATCGTATTTATTTTTATAATCGTGTGCGCCTTTCAGGGAGCCATAAGCATTAAAACTAAATCCATTCTTTTGTGCCGGCGACACTGCTGTAAAAACCTCTTAATGCATTATTGGATTGATAATCTCCAAGCTACATTAACCTGTATCAGGTCAGAAGGTGCAGGAAGAAGGGTTTGAATATTTACAACACCTGCCAAAGCATCGGATCCATAAGTGAGAGAGGCAGGGACCTTTCAACACCTCAATGCGTTGTGCACTATAATCGTCGAATTTCAATTCCATGCTCATCGCCCCATTGTTGGCCTTCCTGCCTTATGCCATCATTTACCGTAACTACCCTGTTGTATCCAAGCCCGCGAGATAAAGGGTTTTGAAATGGCGGGACCGGTTGTTACGGCTGTCACTCCGGAATATGGACCAGGTGTTGATTATGTTTGTTGAACTTGTGCCAGCAAGGTCAGCTCTTTTCATTACACTTACCAGGTTGTGGCGATTGTTTGATGCGTGTAGCTGAAGAAACGCCTGTGACTGTAACACCGCTTCCTGCTCTAATGCACTGTCTCTTTTAAGGCAAAATTTTTTCGAACGACCCCGGTCATGATCGATTGTTTCAAAAATAGTTTCAAAACCTACAAACGAAACTTTCAACTAAATATTTACCTGCAGGGAGTGATGGAATTGAATAAGCTGCCATCTCTCATTTGCCCTGACCCCAACTTTCAGATCAGGAATATAAATACTTGTACCGGCCAAAAGCTGTACCGGTTTTCTCATCCGTTATTTTTCCTGATAAAATATTTTTGCCAGACATTTTTTTGAGAATATAAAATGCTGCAAATAAACAAACTTGTTATAGTGAATATTATTGTTCTTTTCATAACACATATATTTTCTTTGATAAAAGTTTTGGTCACCTGATATGTAAAAGGAATATTCAGCTATAGCTGATATCTCGTATTACGTACAACAAATGATTATGAAAAGAAAGGAGGACCTCGCTTGTGAATTAAAGAGAGCAGGGGAGGATGGGATCAAAAATTTATAAAAGGAAATGAATTCAGCTTCTGAGGAAGAAATTGTTTGAACTATAGCCTCTGAATTTTCTGCGAAGGGCATTTGGAAAAATCATCAATACAGCTACAGTTATACCCCTGTAACATTCGTGCCGGTTGATTGAGTTTCTCTGCAATTATTTGCATGAGCCAGTTGTGAAGATAAAGACCGCCACCAACCTTTTGGCTGAATACCAATAAGAGAACTATTGCAAAACTCTTTAAGCATGTAGGCCGGTTTGATCTCATTAAGGCGGTAAGGAGTAGAAGAGAAATTAGAAGAATGTGCAAACTCTTTTCACAAATGTTTAAAGAAACGTTCATAAAGGTACAAAAAACCACCATTGCCCTGCTGTGCTGAATTGGGTTCCAGCGTTTGCATTACTAATCAAAAATTTTTAATAAACATGGCAAAACTTGATGTTGCTATGCAGGCGCTACTGGTTTACATATGCCGCTTTTTATTGGAGAAAATAAACTTATTGGCAGAGTAGGGAGAAGCTAAACCGTCGCGAAAAAGGGAGACGTCGCGCAGGCGTAGTATTCACAAAGACGAGCTGCGTTTGAAGGTTATGTAAATAAAAAGAAAAACCTTTTGTAAGCGGGCTCACCACAAACTGGAAAATGAGCGACTTTCTCTCTTTTGTAGACAAGCTCCTGGCTGTCTGCAGGGAAAAAGGGGGAATCTATAAAATTGTCTTTTTCAATGATTTCGGACCTCACTACGATTTGGGCCGCATCGATGATGGCTGCAGTGACAGAAGGAATCGGCATGAGCAGGCCGATCTTAGGCAGAAAAAGAAAATAATCATCCCATGAACTTGGCATATTCTCACCGGCCTCTGGTTTGCGCGCTCTCATTGTTATCGCGCAAGGTTTCTCTTTGTTAAAAAAGAGACAACAAGTAAAGGGAACCGGGCAAAAATTCATTATTTTTTGATCCCGTACTCTTTCCAAAGACTATACTATTAGTTGTACCAGAGATCTGCCACACGCAAACCTGATCTATCCCCGCGTTTGCAGGATACAACTGCCGTTGGCAGGAGTGGCGCGGAGGAAGGGTTCCGGGTGAACACGCCTTCTGCCATGAATGCTTCTTTTGCAGCGCAGTTTTTCCTTGGGATGGGCGGGCGGCTGAATCTTGTGAGAGCCACTGGCGCTGGCACCTATCGAGCTTGTATCCGAAATGAATTTGTCAGTACGCCGGAGGCTTGTGTACTACGGAGGCTGCAAAACAATAAAAAGGACATTATCGCCTTGCCCATTGGATGCTTTTAATAGTGAACCAACGGCAAAGAATCTTGCACAAGCTTATTGCGGCCTTTCGAACGACAACGCTTGAGAGCCAGCGACAGCCCTTTCGATAACTGGAAGCCTGGCCGACGCAAATGTGCTGTCACGGATGGTTGTAAAAAGGGGGTTTGCTCTATTTCGATGGGAAGGCTAAGTGCGTCAGTTGTCATCTTGGACCGATCTGCCTGAAACAATAGAATTTCGGAATATAGGTTTGTTCAATGCAAGGGAGCGCAAAACGACGAGTGGCCGTTCGCTTATCTCCTGGGGAAAAAAGGGGCATTCGGCGGAAAATTCAAAACACCCCGGTCAGCTCGAGACGTGGCTACTATCGCCACCCCATATGCACGATGGAGTGTCTCAAATCACTGCAGGCTTGAGTGAATCTTGATTTTTATAAATAGTCCGGGTAAAGTAGTGCCAAATCGCCATCTCAACCGGGATGAGCTTATTAGTCCAAACCGCTTGGCTTAACCGCAGGGGAAAAAAGGATATCGAGGCATTTCTTTGTCTTCGCTTACCGATAAACGGTTCATCAAAGTCGCTAAACGAGAAGGTTGCAATGCAATAGCCTTAGTTAACTCTGCCCTGTTCAGCAGGAAGATTTCAATTACCGTTGCCCGCCTACTATATTTCTCGAACAATTTGCTTTTTTCGATGTTTCTGGACTGTGTCAGGGACTGATGTTGAGACTTGCTGCACGCAATTTCTTTGGTGCTTAGAGGCCTGTTTGATAAAGCTTAATAATTCCTTCTCTCACTTTTTGAAAGTGGGATTTCTGCGTTGCTACCGGGTTTGTGCTCATCTATTTTAACAGGGCTTTGTTTGCGCCTGAATAACTCTGCTTTTACGCCACCAAAGGTCTCTTCGGTAATGTCGCGAAACAAACGGCTAATATAAGTTACCTCCTCGCAGGTCCAGTATGGCCTTTTCATCATGCAGACATATGTATTGGCCATTCGGTTTCTAAGGCTTAGGTAATGACGACACCACTCTGCAAATTCATGATGTTCCGAGGGTGGAACAGATTGTAGATGCTCACGCATGTACGAAAAACAAGCGTGCATAGGTTCTGCCTGGTCTGGACTCGTGATTACCAGCTGAGCAAAGAATTTTTCCATACGGGCATGCTTCGGTCAGAATAGTCACTGGAATAGCCAGATACACGGTAGAGACATTTTCACTTACATAATATATCCCGAAGGGTGAGCCATTGGAGCACGTTGCGAGGACCCAATATTGGAAAAAAAGCACACTGTGAGATAGAAATCAGGCTCTCTCGAGCTCCTCTTCCTTTGTTTTCTGCACTGGCCACTGGTAACGCCAGGTTTCAATATAGTTGAACAAACCTTGCTTTGCTCGGCGAGCCAGCATCTCTTACGCGTCATCATGATTTTCGGTTTAATGGTTTGCCAGTCGCGCTTTAATTTCCACAGGGGAAGATCAGCGACAATTTCTGTACCAGAAGCGAATGGTGACTGTGTTCAATCACATCAATACTCCATATTCTCAAGGATGCGCAAGGAGATTTGCTACGCCGTTGATCCATAAAAAAGAAGTTTAAATGGAAGGAATGCCCAGGAACGCAAAGAAGAGTCCTTGAGAAACCCCATCTATAAAGACAAGGCGGTTATCGCAGTAAGGACAGAGCCAGGAGACCAGGTGGCTGGCTTTCTCTTTGGGAGAACTTTAGAAATAGCACCCGGCGGAGGAAACTGGAGCTGCATAAGCACTGGTGCGTTTTACAGACTCATTTACCAGCCGTAGAGGGAGGCTGGGAGTCGTATGGATGAAAGGAAAATGTTTTTGAACCCGGGAGAATGCTCAGCTTGCCATTCCTCCTAAGACTCCACAGTATTTTTCTGGCTTGATGGTTCAAGAGAATATTAACATATGCCGGGTTAAACCACGCAGCCGTCGTGAGGGGTTTGAAAGGAATATCCATAGCCTATGGATTTGGCAGTGAGCCGGCAGAACTAACCGGAAAGGAGTGCACGAAGAGCTTTACACATTTAGCACTCATCGTTATACTAACTGACACAACTCGTTCAGGCGTGTTAGGATTTAATGATGCCACTGCTCAGGCTATTTGCAAAAAGGCAAGGACTAATGGAACCAGAGAAGGAACTTTGCCCTGGGAAAAGTATTATTATGAATAGCGCTTTGACGGTGACTCATTTTTCTATATCAATACCTGCCCATCTTTTCAATATAGTGCTTTTACGTCGTCAAGACTATTGCTGTTTATTTGCAATCTCACTCCTTCCATCAGGTCATCTTTGCTGATCGTTGCTATCCTCATGTTCCTCGCGTATTCATTTCTCCGTTTTTATATAGATGATCGGTGAATGCCCTTTACGATCTTACCTGCCCAGATATGTTTAAGTGCTAGCAAGGCGAGGATCTTATGGATAATTACCATGACGGCAGAGGCGGCAACGGTTGAAAAACGGAGAGGCTCCAACAACTCCCCGTGCCAGGATAGCTCCAAGCATAATGACCAGGATATTATCAAACGCGGTTTTCTTTCCGAAAATACGCATGCCTCCGAATCGGATCAATGCCAGCGTAATAAAAAACATAATAAAGGCTCTTACGGCCATTTGCAATGCAGTAGAGGTGTTCTCCGCTTCCGAAAAGTTCTTTTATATCCATATCAGTTGTTTTATGTTTTGAACGAATGAAAATTGGTTTACAGAAAAGTTTATTCATTACTGAAAGATTGAAACAGAACACTACACTGTGAAGGACCATTGTCACAGAATGGTCTTTTTAATTTAGTATAGGATGCCGCTTAAATTCTTTTGTCCGGTCAAAGAAATAACGATAGGTAGTTAATAAGCGGCTTCGGTAAGTACCAATACTTTCAGCCACGTTGATCATTTTGGGATTGAACTCACCGATCCATTGCATTTCGTAATCATCGTACAAATGTTGCCCCTGGATTATTTTCGCTCCCTCCACGATCATATAGGCATCCACACCCTTGCCCTGGAATTCCGGAACTATTCCAAATACCAACCCGGTAAATTTTTACATCTTTTTGTTTTCTTGATCCAGAGAAATTTCAATTTATGAAACAGGTCAAATTTTCCATCCAGGTATTTGAACCACTCGTTCAGGTCCGGAAGATTGATCCAGATACCAATGGGCTCATTCTTGTAATATACAAACCAGCAAACTTTTTCGTCCATGATTGGTTTCATGGTTTGAAATAGCTTTATAACTACTGGCAGGCTTAATTCTTTTTATTCCACCATGCTTGCCCATGCCTTATTATAGACGACTGTAAAATCTTTTTGCGAATTTTTCCAGTTGAGATTTTGTATGTGGCGGGCTGAAAAATCCGGGTTTTCAGCAATAAGGCGGCGTGCCGGACATAAAATTTTTCCTGTAGACGTTCCGTTACTTTCATAGCATAGCAGTGCTGGTTGAAAAAATTTTGAAGCCATAATTTTCAAACAATTCTGCTGTAATAAGATGGATTATAATTTAAACAATAAACAGGAGGCGCAAAACCTTCAACAAGTAAACCCCACCAGCGATCTCTTTCACCAAAATTGACCGGTCCATCCATTGCCTGCATGCCTCTTTGTATTAACCAATGTTTTGCCACATCAAACAACATATCTGCCGCATTTTGGTCGTTGATACAATCAAAAAACCAATGCCGCCTACAGGAACATCGTCGCCCTTATTTTTATATTTTTATTGACGAAAGCCGCTATGCGGCCAATCAGTTTTCCGTCTTCATCTTTTAGTATCCACCTTATGACTTCCCGTGCCTGAATGCTTTATTTTTTGGATCAAATACTTCGTTAATGTCCTTATCAAGCGGACGGATATAGTTAGGATCATTTTTATTGATCACTACATTTGCTTCAAGAAATTCCCTGGCTGTTTTTTATCGGAGACTTCGGTGAGTTGCATGAAACCCCCATCTCCCTTAAGCGGGCGTTTTAGTTGAATATTGAAAATTGAATATTGGACTTTTCACATGTGGCCTGCATAAAATCTTCACTTTTGAATATAAGGTCTCATTCTTACAAATGTATTGGAAGATGATGAAACTTAAAAAGGTGCAGGTAATTTAGTTAACACTACAAAAACATCTTCATTGCCAGCTCACTGTCGTGTCCATAAATGTCTTCACTGAAAATTGAGTTGCCCGTTCTCATCCACCCAGGCGGTATAATATGTAATGAGAACAGGAATGGGATCTTTTACCCTTACAAATTTTTCCTTTCCTGCATTCATCGCTTCTTCAATTCTTTCGGGTGTCCATTCGGGCTGATCCCGTAAGAACATAGTCTAGCCATTTTTCAGGTTCTCTTAAAACGGATGCATCCATGACTGTAAGCCCTTTTATCTTTTTCAAACAAACTTTTTGCAGGAGTATCATGAAAATAAATATTGAAGCTGTTCGGGAATAAAAATTTTACTTTACCCAATGCATTTTTCCTCCGGGCAACTGGCGGATCACGGGCATTCCCTCTTCCTCGCCGGTTATTTCCATGTTTTCTTTCTCAAGGTAATTTTTATCTTTCTCCATGGCCGGCAGAATTTCCTTTTGAACAATGCTTTGTGGCACGTTCCAATTAGGACAAAATACAACCTGGTTCAGATCCCCATTAAACATCATTGTATTGTGTCCTTCTTTGCCCACCACTACATCCATATCAAATGCCTTTTTATTTCCTTCGTATACATGCAATACAAACTCTGGAATGTTCACCACGATCAGGTTTCCGTCTTGTACTTGTGGCCATCCACCTCATTCTCTCCATGTTCATGATTATCTGTTCAATTCTTTTTAAAACAGGTACATTCATTTCTTTGATCAATGAATCAGAGATCACACCGGTGGGAGTATATCCATGTCGTCCCTGGAAATTCTTAATGGCTGTCACAAGTGTATCGTCAAAAACCGAGGTGGAGTCATTCCCTCTCAGATCACCGGTGATCTGTAATCTTCTTTTATGGTGACTATTTCCGGCGCTCTCATTCCCTTTTTTAATCTTTTCTTCATCATACTGATCTGCGGCCAACCTCCCTTTTTTGCAATATCAACATACTTATCCAACTGCATCCTTTAAGGCGCCGTAGGCAGGATTCACATCTTCAAAATATTTGTCGTCCTTTATGCTTTTTGTTGAGCAGTGAATCTGCAAGCTGCAGTGCATCTTCCTTTTTCGGGGAATGAATCGCTCCATTTCTTTCCTTTTTACAAAACCTTTTTCATAGTTGTGTGAGATGATACTGGATGAAATGTTGCGTCAGGGTAAGTTCTGTGTTCAAAAAGGATCTATCCTTTGCCGAAACAGAAAGTTGATCTTCGGCTGCAAGGTTATCCATTTTCCTTTGAAGTGTTTTGTCTTTTAATGAAGAATCGGATCATAAGTTGTGACATAATCATGCAGGTTCCAGAAAGCTCTTGCCTGTTCTGTCAAACCATCACTGCTGAACCATGCATACTGGTAATTACGGGTATTATAAAAACTGCGAATACGATCAGCAATGGAATCAGCGATCTTTTTTCTGTATGAATTGTTCCATAGCTGTACTGTCAAAAAAGAGATCGCTGTAAGAATTGGAAGCATTGATACTTCTGATCTCGTTTGCTGATATTTTTCTTTCGACTTTTACTGATTTCACTTTCCTGCTTATTTTCTTTATCGGAATCATTATTTGAACAGGCAACAAGTAAACAGCATACAAGAGCAATCGGGAGAAAAATTTTTCATACTTCTGAGTGTGCAAAAGCTGTGCCTTGTATGGAAATGAGGAGTTTATTATACACCTTCACAGTTGCTGATCTTTTTCATCAGCAACTGTTGCTCCTGGTGTGAGGTGGTGAGATGCAGAGCTGTCTCGTAAAATTTTTTTGCTTTGACCTTGTTTTCCATTTCAAAAGTATATTTCACCGATCGATGTGTGATAGAGATAATAGTCTTCAAGGCCTTTTATTTTCAACAACTGCTCCAGTGCATTTTCTTTACTGACGGCATAAGCCGATGCGATGGCCTTATTCAAGGCTACGACAGGAACCGGCTGCATTTGATACAATGACTCATACAAATCATAAATGGACTTCCAGTCTGTTTGTTCAAATGAGGGAGCAACTGCATGCAGAGATGCAATGGCTGCTTCAAGATGATAAGGGAAGATGCTTCACCCATCTCTGAAGCAAGTTCCAGGTAAGCAGTTCCTCTCTCGATCAATGGCTTGTACCATTTACTTCGGTCCTGGTATTTTAATAAAACAATATTTCCTTTATCGTCAATTCTTGCCTGTAATCGTGATGCCTGGAGACACATTAAAGATAACAAAGCATTTACCCGTGAGAAGATTGGTGACTGGGATGCAAGAGTAAGAAGATAAGTGAGCCTGCATAGCTTCTTCGCAAAGATCCTCGCGGATCAGTTTATCGGGATGTGAAGAATTATAACCTTCATTGAACAAAAGGTATAAAGATTTTAAAACGCTACGTCGAGCCGTTGCGGGCAATTCTATTCCCTGGGGCACATTCAGCTCAATTTTTCAGAGATGATCTTTTCTTTAGCCCGGTAGATCCTTTTAGTGATCGCTTCGTCATTTGTTAAAAAGGCTTTTGCAATTTCACTGGACACTCAGGCCGCAAAGCGTTTTTAATGTCAACGCAATTTGAGACTCTTCGGGAATGGAAGGATGACTGCAGGCGAACATCATTCGAAGCTGGCTATCCTGTATCTCATCATCGAGAAAGAAATTATTCACAGTTGAACTAAGGGTATATTCCGATTGCAGTAAATAGGAATATTGAGGACCGATCTCTTTAAATTTTTTTGACGCCGTAAAAAATCAATGGCTTTATTTTTGCCACCCGGTACAACCACCTGGAGGATTCTCAGGAATTCCATTATATCCCCATGTATTCATGGCCTGCAGCAATGTATCCTGCACTATATCCTGGGCTGCTTCTAAATTTTGAAGACCCAGCAGCCTCGATAATACTGGAAACCATCTTTCCCGGATTCGTGACGGAAAAGATGGTCCACCAAATTATTAACGCTGTCAGAACGTTGCTTCATTGTTCCTCAGTCTAAGCAACTCTACAAGAAATATACCATCGTCCATCTTCATTACCTGCCTTACCTGTATTGCTGCCGCCGTGTTCATAACCAGGGATAATCATCACAAAGCTTGACGGCTTCATCGTAGTTGTTCTGCATTCAGGACAAAGAATCCGCCAACTACTTCTTTTCCCTCTGTGTAAGGACCATCGGTGACGGTCTTCGATTTTCCCTTGATCAGTTTGCCGCCCGGAAGAAGTGGTTCTCCGGATACATATTTACCGGCTTTGCTAAGTTTTTCTATCCAGGCCATCCATTTTCCCATTTGAGCCTGCATAAATTCGGGTGAAGTATTTTCTGAGGGCATACCACCCTGGAAAGATCAGCATGAACTTTTCCATAATTGTTGATTTTTGAATTGAAAATGATTTTATTAAAGACGAATAAGAGTTCCTACGTCGGACAACAGCATTTTATTTTTTGTTCTTTCGGCAAAATGTTTTCTCCAGGATTTTCAGTAAGTAACGTCAGTCAACTGGGTGCTTTTGACAAGCAACCCTTTTGTACAGATCCATCTGTCGCCATAAAAGAAATTTTAAAAATAAAAAGATTGATAGTTATGACGATCGGATCTTTATTCAGCCCGTGACAAGAAGAAATTATTCATATTTTTGCAGCCGTAGCGAATAGATGCTCTGCCATTTCCTTATCATGTCCGTAAATATCATCTCTGAAGTTCAGCTTTCCATCGCGGTCCACCCAGGCTGTGAAATAGCCGATAAAGACAGGTATGGTTTGCTTCAGCGTTACATATTTTCTTTGCCGCTGTTCATCGCTTTGCAGTGATGCTGGCTTCATTCCATCCAGGGTCGTTGCGCAAAGATATTCTGCTAATCTTTTGGGTTCCGACAAACGAATGCATCCGTGGCTGAATGCCCGTGTACTTTCACTAAATAAACTTTTGGAAGGAGTATCGTGCAAATAAATATTGTAACTATTGGGAAGAGAAACTTAACCAATCCAAGTGAATTACGAGGCCGGGTTTTTGCCGGACAGCACCACCATTCCATTCCATGTTGTGATTTGCCAGGTAATTTTTGTTTCGCTTCATTCCCGGTACTATCTCTTTTTGTATGATACTTGGAGGCACATTCAGTAGGGGCTGAAGACTATATATTTCAAGATTGCCGTTGAAAATAACTGTATTATGGGCTACGGCGCCCACTACCTACTTTCATACTCCATTCGTATTCTCCTTTTCATAAACATGCAAGCGGAACTCGGGAATATTCACCAGCAAATAGTCAGTAGACGGTTCCGCAGGCACCCATCGTATCCTTTCCATATTAATGAGAATTTGACGGACGCGGTCGCTGATCGGCCGATTCATCTCTTTGAATAATGAAGCCCCCGCTATCCATCTTCTGTGAGACCATTGCGGTGCTGGCTATCTTTTATAGCGGTAACCAGGCTGTCGGTAAAAAGTCGCGCTTGTATCGCTTGTTGCCAGATCCCCGGTGAATAATAATCTCTTCTTGATTTGAGTGATGGTAGCCGAAGAATCCCCGGGCTTATAACTTTTTTATCTGCAACAATGACTTTCCAGACTCCATTTTTTCGGCTTCGTAATATTTTAGCAAGTAATCTTTTCAATAAATTATACTGCCTGTTTAGCGGTTCGTACTGTGAAAGATTTTTCCCTTTATTTATCAATAGAGAGTCTAATAAACTAACCGGAGTCAATTTTTTTCGCGGAATATACCACCCGAGATCTTTGGCATTGATATCTCTTCTGCCTGCATACGCCCTGGATGCATAGCGAAAGAATTGCCTTGTCAATAAAAATTCTGTTTTTAATTTTAATGAATCGGGAGGGTTATATAGAAGTCGTATCACTTAGTGAATCCAGGGATGTTTGAAGAACAACGTTATAAATAGAACTGTCCCCCGAGTAATTCATGTAGTCATTTTGCTGGTTCAAAAAAGTAGCGGCATAGTCAGCCATTCCTTCCTTAAAGAACCAGGCGTATTGATAATTGCGCTGGTTATAGAAATCTCTCATTGCCCTGGCCATGCTATCATGTAATTTTTCGCGGCCAATGAAATTTTTCCAGCTGTAAACTGTCAAAGAAAAGTTCATTATAAGAATTGGCAACAGAAATGGTGTGTGTCCCTGCCTGCCGACCAGGTTCAATGTTTTTTTTTGATGGGGTTTGGCAGGATAAGATCAACGAGTAGACCGATCAGATCAATAAAAATGGTTGAATTTTCATGACACACAAGTTAATTTTTTTCAGCCCTCTTAACTCTTCAAAAAGGAATGATTTTCTAATTGGCAGATGTAACCCCATCCCCCTTACCTTTGCGGCCTGAAAACCACCCCCTTAAAGGGGAGCTTTTGAGAACACCCGATGGCTCAATAGGATTACTGTGGTACAAGTGTGCGACGCCCGCGTGAACGGACGGGCAGGCAAGGGACGTTGAACCAACGAATCCAGGCTGAAAACCAAAAACAAAAAATTAAAAACGACAAACCTTAATATGGCAAATGCTGGTAAAGTAAAACAGGTAATCGGGGCGGTGATCGATGTGCAGTTTAATGGCAAGCTCCTGGAAATTTATAATGCTCTTGAATTAAAGCGTGAAAATGGCGATATGCTGGTGCTTGAAGTACAACAGCATCTTGGTGAAGACAGTGTACGTTGTATTGCCATGGATGGAACTGAAGGCCTGATGCGTGGTACTGAAGTAATTGATACAGGAATTGCGATTGCCATGCCGGTGGGTGAGGAAATTAAAGGACGCCTGTTCAATGTAACCGGCGATCCGATCGATGGTTTGCCTGCTGTATCTAAAAAAGGAGGCCGTCCCTATTCATAGTAAGCCGCCGAGCATTTGAAAATCTTTGCTACATGCTACAGAAGTTTTGTTTACCGGTATTAAAGTAATTGATCTGATCGAACCCTATGCAAAGGTGGTAAGATCGGTTTGTTTGGTGGCGCCGGTGTGGGTAAAACCGTATTGATCCAGGAATTGATCAACAATATTGCAAAAAGCATATTCTGGTGTATCTGTGTTTGCAGGTGTAGGTGAAAGAACCCGTGAAGGAAATGACCTGATGCGCGAAATGATCGAAGCAGGCATCATGAAATATGGCGATGCATTTCAAACATAGCATGGAAGACGGTGGTTGGGATCTTAGCAAAGTTGAACATGAAAGAATTGTCTGAATCAAAAGCAACCTTTGTATTTGGACAGATGAATGAGCCTCCCGGGCGCCCGTGCAAGAGTGGCGCTGAGTGGTTTGACCATCGCAGAATATTATCGTGATGGTGATGGGACAGGGTAAGGGTCGTGATATCCTTTTCTTCGTTGATAATATCTTCCGTTTCACCCAGGCAGGCTCCGAGGTATCGGCATTGCTAGGCCGTATGCCTTCAGCAGTGGGTTATCAGCCCACACTTGCCACCGAGATGGGAATCATGCAGGAAAGGATCACTTCTACCAAAAACGGTTCTATTACTTCTGTGCAGGCTGTATATGTGCCTGCGGATGACCTGACCGATCCGGCTCCTGCAACAACACTTTGCTCACCTTGATGCAACAACGGTATTGAGCAGGAAGATCGCCGACCTTGGATATTTACCCGGCTGTGGATCCGCTTGATTCTACTTCAAGAATTCTTACACCAAAGATTGTTGGCGATGTTCATTACGACTGCGCCAACCGTGTGAAACTAATTTTACAACGCTATAAAGAATTACAGGATATCATCGCTATTCTCGGTTTGGATGAATTGAGTGATGAAGACAAGCATAATCGTTGCCCGTGCGAGAAAAGTACAGCGTTTCTTATCACAACCTTTCCATGTGGCGGAAGCAGTTTACCGGTTTGAAAGGTGTGCTTGTTCCGATTGAAGAAACAATCCGCGGGTTCAACATGATCATGGACGGTGAAGTGGATGAATATCCTGAAGCAGCCTTCAATCTTGTTGGGATCAATTGATGATGCGATCGAGAAAGGTAAAAGATATTGGTGCAAGCACAGGGGTAAAGGACGCCCCTCTGTCTCCCTGAAGGGGGAACTTAGGTTGTACAGTTATTATTTATTGATAAGCTCTTTTAAAGAGTTAGTTGAGTGATTGTGTTGCCGGCTGAAGGGCTACTATGTGGCTGCGGTTGTGTCACTCACTTCGACTTTCTGTTCTTTATTCAACAAAAAAATATAGTTCACTTACGGCTCTCAGGGCTGTGTGTGAGCAAGTCCTCTCCTTCGGAGGGATTTAGAGAGCCGGCTATGAACTTAGAAATATTAACTCCGGAAAAAAACTCTTCAGCGGTGAAGTATACGGTGTGCAGATGCCGGGCATCAGCGGTAGCTTTGAAGTATTGGAGAAGCATGCTCCGCTGGTAAGTGCTTTAAAGGCCGGCCGTATAAAGAGTTTTAAAAGACAAATCCGCTGGATCCGGTGGACAAAGTCATTTTTCCTTTTTCGACATCGCGGTGGATTTGTGGAAGTCCTCAATAACAAAGTGACCGTATTGGTAGAAGGAGCGACAACGGTAGAGGAATAGTGACGATTTTTTTAGTTCTTGCAAGATATGTGATTGTTTTTAAGTGATTGCTGTGGCCAGGAGTAATCTGTCCCAGAGTTGCCTTTCAAGCATTTTCATAAACCATTTATTTTTTTGCACTCTTCATAACTGTAGATTTCAGGATTATAATATGAAATGAATCGATATGATTTATTAGTGGCAATTTCGATGTCAACTCCGCCTCCATCCGTGACAGAATTTGGTTTGAAGTTTTCGATCAATGACTGCGCTGGCAGGGTTCTAACACTAGAAGAGGTTCATACTATCCGAAAATTTTTCCCAACTGCAGGCCGGAATAATCTCTTTACTAAAAAGACACTGTCCCTCAACTTTTGGCATCTGAAAAATCATTGTTTTTTCCTTCCTGATCGATAATGGGGAGGGTGTAAGAAAATAATGATAGCCATGCCACCCGGCGGTATCTATTTTAAAAAATAAAAACCTGTTTCCAGAAATAGAAAGCATCCCATGGCCAAATTCTTATTTCAATTGAATCATTTGTCCCTAAAACAAATTGGACAAGTTAAACAAGGCCATTATTTTCTGACCTTTCTTTAAGAAGCGTTTTTGATATGCTGATGTATCAGCAATTTCGATAGAACGCAAAGTCATTTTTTGAGCTAGTTTCCTGATGGCTAGTACAGGAAAAATTAATTAGTATGAATAAAGACGTTACAACCCTCATGATTTATAAACGCACCGAGGGAAATAAAATTTTATCTTTCCAATCTTTAAAAATCCTGTAGGTCGTGGTTTTAAAATTCTTCAACATTTTTTTCTGCGTTGTCTTTATTTTATTTGCCGCAGTTCAATACAATGATCCCGATCCATACGTTTGGATGCCGATCTATTTGTATACTTCACGCGATTCTTTGCTGGCTTGCATTCCGCAATAAATATTTTCCGGGCGGTTATCTTTTGAGAATTGCTGTCTATGCCGCCTATGCTATCTACAAATTCTTCGATCAAAATGGAGTTTGGGACTGGATGACCAAACACCACGCAACCAACATTGCGGGTACTATGAAAGCAGAGCAACCCCTGGATAGAAGAAACGAGAGAGTTTTTTGGATTGGTGATACTTATCGTAGTGCTACTAATTGATTATCTCTACGCAAAAAGAAAAGCAAGGTTAATTGAGTTGGGGATCGATGGGAAAATTGATCGTGATCTCGTAATCGCCGCCAAGTAGTTTCAGTGAGTCTTTCCATATTTGTTTGTAATCAGGATGAAAGACGAGCTTTCGTGTTGCCTTTACCGTTAACCATGATTTTTCCTGCAGTTCATTTTTCAGTTGGCCGTCGCTCCATCCGGAATAGCCGATGAGAAAAGCAGGATCTTCTTGTCGTCGATCTCATCATTTTTTATCATTTCAACCACCCTTATCGAAATCACCACCCCAAAAGATCCCCTTCATTACTTCCTGGCCCCCGGTTATTACGTCAGGATATTGATGCAAAAAATGAATAGTATCCATTTGCACGGGTCCTCCGTAGAACAACGGGATCTTGTGGCTTTCAAGTTCCGGTATCAACTCGTCAATTGTATTTTCATATTTGCGGTTCAACATCAAAACCAAAACTTCCCCTGCTCCTGGTGTTCACATAAAACGACGACCGTCCTCATAAAATTCGGATCTTTTAAAAAGGATCTGAGATCAAGTAATATGCCGGAACCAGGGTCAGATCATACTTACAATTTATGGCAAAATTTATTTACCCCAAAGTTGTGCCTTTTATTAAATAGTAAATCGATTGATTTCATTTTCGGGATGGCTCCAGTAACCTGTAAATTCATCTAAACCTGTGTTAAAATGAAGTTTTTGTATCTTCATACCTACTCTGGCTCGGATTATGGATATTAAATTTGCAGGGTTTTAAAGGTTAATAAAAACACATTAACTTTCGAGCAATAAATAGCCAGAGTGAAGAAAATTTTTCCCATAATCATTGAGTTTAATTAGTTTATCTCTCGTCGGTATCATTGTTATCCAGGTTTTATGGTTAAAATATGGTGCTGCTTCGCCAGGAACAAATGCGGTCATCCGCATCCAGGATGGTGTTAACATTGGCGGGCACATACCCTTGTTCAAGCATAAAAGAGTAATTACGACCATCAAATGCTGATCCAAAACTTTTCCATAACCTTATAACCGATGAAGCTTGAATACCTGCGGCCCAATACGGTTGGACAGAGACTGACCACCGCCCAGATCACTGAAATAATCAAAAAGCATTTCACACTTATGACCTCGATGAAGTAAAATTTGAATTTGGAGTAGCTACTGCGACAGACGCCGGCGTCATGGAGAAGCAATCAAAGAATTTTGTAAACGTTTACAATGAGAATAGTCCCAAAGACTATCCCTGTTACTTACCCATTAAACTCACCAAGCGGAAGTGAAACAGGAAAATCTCTCCCGAATGAGATAGTTGATAGTTATTATGCTGAATTATCGCAGCCTGGTTTTTGAGTCGTTATGGTTACCCATCATTTCAGCCATCGTTTTTACCATTCTTGATCATGACCGCGTTTTTATCTCACCGTAAGAACTAATGTTGATGACAAAAGAAGCTCAGCGAGATAAAAAATGATTTTCATTAATAACATGACGCATGAGTTTAAAACACCATTGGCAACTATATCCCTTGCGGTTGATGCTTTGCGAAATGAAAAAGTTGTGAGCGACAAAGAGAAGATGAGTTATTTCAGTACCATTATCAAAGAAGAAAAATAAGAGGATGAACCGGCAGGTGGAAACGATCTTAAAAGCTGCGCTGATGGATAAACAGGAAGTGCAATTGTTGCTGCGTCCCCTTCATGCGCACCAGGTGATCAAAGATGTTGTCGAGAACTTTACGTTGCAGTTAGAAAGAAAGAATGGAAAGGCGGAAGTCTATTACTGAATGCAGAGAATGATTTTATTGATGCTGATGAAGTTCATTTTTCCAATCTCATTATTAACCTGATCGATAATGCCATCAAATATTCAAAAGAAGATCAGCCGCCGATAATAAGTGATCACTACTGAATCAACTCCCAAAAGTATTGTCATTGTAATAGAAGATAATGGCATTGGCATGAACAAGGAAACTGTAAAAAGAGTTTTTGAAAAATTTTATCGTGCTCATACAGGCAATATTCATAATGTAAAAGGCTTTGGCCTTGGGTTAAGTTATGTAAAAACAATGGTGGAAGCTCACGGTGGTGAAATTAAAGTAGACAGCGTATTGGGCAGGGAAGCACCTTCACTATGGAATTTCCGTTAAGAAACTTCAACGCCAGCCGGTCATGTCGCCTGTTCCTGCCTAATTTCCGTAAATCTCTGTGATCTCAATGCCTCCGTAGTTGTCATACTGAGCTTGCGAAGGATTACCACAGAACTGAGTACCAATAGCACAGATTAGTTCGAAAACCCTAATCATCTTGTATCCATAGTAAGCATCCATCTCCATAACTGAGAAAACGAAAATCATGCTGCAAGGCGTAGTCATACACTTTTCTCCAATCATCTTCAATCAAAGCGGCTATTAATAAGCAGCAAGGTTGATTGTGGTTGATGAAAATTAGTGATCAGTGCATTTGCGATCCTTTGTTTTGTAAGGAGGTGCGATCAGGATCTGCGTTTTTGTGATCAATCGCTCCATGTTTTTTTTTGCATAAAATCAATGAGTGCTTTCAAGTGCTCCGCCTTGGTTCAACATTCATCTTTTCCAGTTCATAACATTCCCATTGATCCAGTTCAATTGATTTTCCTTGTGACCATTGTCATTGCTCATGGCCATTGCCAACTTTACTCCCAGCCAATACAAGCTTTCAATGGTACGAAGTGAAGTGGTTCCAACAGGAATTATGTTTTCAGAAAGATTTTGAAAAATATTTTCAATTGTTTCTTTTGAAACATTGATAAACTCTGCATGCATTTCATGCTCCTCGATCGTTTCACTTTTAACAGGTTTAAATGTGCCCGCACTCACATGAAGCGTTACAAAATCAGTTTTAATATTTTTGATCTTGAGTTTTTTAAAAACATGCTCTGTGAAATGAAGACCAGCAGTGGGAGCTGCAACTGACCCTTCATGATGCGCATAAATTGTCTGGTATCTTTCTTCATCTGATCTTTCGGCTGCTCTTTTGATATAAGGTGGTAATGGAATAGCGCCTGCATGATGCAAAATTTCTGCAAAATTCAACGAGTCATCAGTTCCAGGAAAATTCGATGACAAAACAATCGATTTTTTTTCGACATACCTGGCATGAAGAATAATTTCTCTTCTGAAGATCTGATCTTCTTTTCCAGGACCTGTCCATGTTTCCATTTTGAAGCGCCACCGACCAGGCATTGCCATAAGTACTTTGCCATGCTGGTTCATTGCAGTGGTGATATCGACGATATTGCTCATGTGGCTCAAGACAAAAGATTTCAATGACACCACCAGTTGATTTTTGAAATAATAATCTTGCTTCAATTACTCTGGTATCATTAAAAACAAGCAATGAATTTGCAGGAAGATGACGATCTAAATTTTTGTAAATGTCTTCAGTGATTTTTCCATCTTCGTATAGACAGGAGTTTGGATGCATCTCTTTCTGCTAACGGATATTTTGCAATACGATCTTCGGGAAGATCGTAAGTATAATCCTTGATCGATAAATTTCCTGGGTTCATAACACAACAAACTGTTGCTATTTGATTATAATTATTTTGTGTTACCTTGATTTTTAATGGTACAACTAATTTTAGTCCACTCCAGATATCGCTTACCGCGCAAACTTTACATCTACAAGATTATTTTTTAATGCAAAATTTCTTATTATATCTTCTGTTATATCGGTGGCAATGCCCTGAAGATTTTTATACCAGGAAACCCAGATCGCTACTTCTTGGATTTTTTTGATCAACTGGTCTCAATCTTTTCATTTCAGATTCAAATTCTTTATTTTTGTTACTGTAAAGAAGATGAATAAGATCAGGCACTTCATTTTTGTTGCATAACTGGTCGGTAACATCGGCTTCAAGTAACTCAAAATAATTTCTCGGTTGATTTATTAAAACCAATTTATGCTCTGGCTTTATACCAAGCTTTTTCAACAACGGAGTTCCTGAATAGCCGGCTGGCTGCCATATTGTAAAATATAGGATTGCGAATGGCATTATTTTCAAATCCACAGCTTATTCACAGCAATTCACACTTAATGACAGCACTTTTTGTTTCAAAATTTTTTCAAATCTATGGAAATCTTTGCTACCAATATGGATTTGAGGCCATTTATGTGTATGTGGAAAAAATAAAAGATGAAAAATTTGGTTGTGAAGTGGGAAAAAGTGTTATTTTGTGTCAATTTATTATAAAATTGATTCAAATCCCTGATAATGATAGGCTTTCTCGGCGAATTCGAGGCTACTTTAGACGCAAAGGGTCGCTTTCTTCTGCCGGCAGGTATCAAGAAACAATTGCCGGAAGAGGAAGACGAGTCGCTTTGTTATTAACAGGGGTTTTGAAAAATGTTTGAGCTCTGTACCCGATGAAAAGTTGGGAGCCGCTCTTTGCAGAGATCAGCAAGCTGAATGAGTTTGATCCAAAGTCCGTGAGTTCCGTCGCTATTTTCTGAACGGTGCCACGATGGTGGAGCCGGACAGTGCCGGGCGACTGCTGATACCGCCAAATCTGAAAGAGCATGCGGAGTCTGCAAAAAGATATCGTGCTGGTATCGGCGGTAAATAAAATTGAAATCTGGGATAGTAATAAGTACCATCAGCTCTTTGACTCATTTTCTGCGGAAGACATTTAGTAGCCTGGCCAAAGATGTGATGGCGAAAGACGGTGAATAATGAATAATTAATAATTATTGGAACACTCATATCATACCCCGGTTCTTGCTCGAAAGAAACAATAGAAGGTTTGAAGATTGCACCCGAATGGAACTTATGTGGATTGCACATTTGGTGGTGGCGGACATTCAAAAGCCATTCTTGAAAGATTAAGTGCAAAGGGAAAACTGGTCGCCTTTGACCAGGATGAAGATGCAAGAAGAAATCTGCCGGATGATGACCGGGTAATTTTTGTTCCGCACAACTTTCGTCACCTTCAGCGGTTTCTTCGCTTGCACAACATCTCGGCAGTTGATGGTATCCTGGCTGATCTCGGCGTAAGCAGTCACCAGTTTGATGAAGCCGGAACGAGGGTTTTCAATCCGTTTCAATGCGGAGCTGGATATGCGAATGGATCAGCGGCAAAGCCAGACGGCTTTTGACGTGGTGAATACTTATAGTGAGCAACAATTGCACAAATTGTTTGAACAGTATGGAGAAGTGACCAATGCTAAAACACTGGCCAAAACGATTGTGCAGGTTCGCCAGTCATCATCACTCAAAACAATTGATGGTTTCAAAAATGCTCTCCGGGGAATTGTAAAAGGAAATCCCAACAAGTACTTCGCCCAGGTTTTCCAGGCGCTGCGAATTGAAGTGAATGATGAATTAGGCGCATTGAAGAGAAATGCTGCAACAGATCCCACACTTGCTAAAACCCGGAGGCCGGGTAGCCATCATTACGTTTCATTCCTTAGAAGACAGATTGGTAAAAAATTTTTTCGTCGCGGTTCATTTGATGAACCGGAAGAAAATCCGTTTATCATGACAGAAGCATGGTGAACGAATTGAAACTGATTACAAAAAACCGATCACCCCGGCGAAAAGGAGATGAAGACAAAACCCGAGATCGAGAAGTGCAAAATTGCGGGTGGCGGAAAAATTGATGATGGTGTGAGTGTGGTGAATCGTGATAGAATAAGTTTTTGATTATTCATAAGATAAATTGATTACAACGATATAACGACGATATCCATAGAACCATTAACCCTACTGAAACGACCCTTCAGAAACCAATTGTAATGCTAACAGTTATTTATGCAGGAACAAGAAAACACCAAAGAACGGGACCTGAAAGCTCACTTCTGTTAACGGGGGTTGGAAACGATTGATTGAATTATCAATCCATCGTAAAGCAGGTGCCCGTTCTTTTTGTTCCTGGCCTTGCTGGCCGTCGTCTACATCTACAATGGTCATTATGCTGATAAAACGATCCGGAACATCAACCAAACTGCCAAAGAAGTAAAAGAGTTGCAGTACGAATATAAAACTGTAAAGAGTGAAGTGATGTTTCGCAGTAAACAAAGTGAATTGGCAAAGGCAGTTGAGCCGTTGGGATTAAAAGAACTGACGAATCGCACCGGTAGTGTTGAAAGCTACAATACAGTAACTGAGGACAACGAATGCAAGTTAGCTGAACTGATATTACAAAATAATAATCAACTAAAAACGAGTCGACAGCTGGGTCATATGGAAGTAAGAGCGTGACATATTGTGGAGAGTGTATCTTGAGTTTTCTTCGGTATTACTGCTGCTCAGCGTTTTGATACTTGGTAAGGCTTTTTATATACAGCGGTTCCAGGGCAGTTACTGGCGAAGCATGAGTGATAGTCTACATCAGCGGATTGAAGCCACTGGACGCCGAAAGAGGTACCATTTATAGTGAAGACGGCCAGATGCTGAGTACTTCTATTCCCACGTTTGATATTTACATGGATATGGAAGCCGATGGTTTAAGGGAGAAAAATGGAAAAACGATTCAAAGAAAAATATTGATTCGTTTTCCATAGCCCTTGCGAATTATTTTGGCGACAAGTCACGGCCAGTTAATATCGTCGTAGATCTGCAGGCACAGCCTATAAAAAAGTGATCGCTATTTTCTTCTAAGAAAGAAATTATCGTTCGAAGACTATAAGACTTTTCGGGAGTTTCCACTGGCAAGATTGGGAAGAAACAAAAGCGGCGTGATCGTAGAGGTAAACAGCAAACGATTAACATCCATTTCAATTATTGGCAAACAGGACTGTTGGTTTATCCCGGTGATTATGTTGCCAGCAATGGAAAGATCAAAAAGATGAATGTAGGGCTGGAAAAGAGTTATGATAGTTTTTTGACGGGACAGAAAGGACAACGGCTTGTTCGCTTTATTGCCGGCGGAGTAGCAGTACCGGTTGAGGGTTATAAGGTAGAGCCTGAAAATGGAAAAGACGTTGTTACAACACTTGATGTAAACATCCAGGACATAGCAGAATCAGCTTTGATGAAGATGATGTTGCAAAGCGAATCGCAATATGGAACCGCGATCGTAATGGAAACAAAAACAGGAAAGATAAAAGCCATAGCAAATCTTGGCAGGCAGAAAGATGGCAGCTACTGGGAAGATGACAATTATGCATTGCGTGTAACAGAGCCGGGTTCAACCATCAAACTGCTTACACTTTTATCTGTACTGAAAAAGGAAGTTCTTCATTGATCTGACCTGGTTGAAGTAGGCAGTGCAGGCCAAATGCATGGTAGGTCCACGAATGGTTAATGATGCAGAACGCGCAGCCAAAACCAGTGTTAGACAGTAGAAGAATGCTTTGCGCATAGTTCAAATGTTGGAATGAGCAAGCTGGCCTATAAAGCTTTTGCAAATAATCCGAAAGAGTTTAAAGAATATATTCATCGTTACCACCTGGATATTCCTTCCAGCCATTGACCTGAAAGATGTTCCCAAACCACGAATTGGCTCCTCTTGACAATAAAAATGGTGGATTGATGAACATGATCACCATGAGCTTTGGTTATGCCATACAAGTAAGTCCTCTTACATACACTTAGCACTTTACAATGCTATTGCCAACGATGGAAAGATGGTGAAGACCATACCTGGTAAATAGTATCAGCGTCGATGGAAATGATGATCAGGCAATTTCAACCCACTGTCATGGAAGAAAATATTTGCAAACCAGAAGTGGTGAAAGCTGCAAAGGAGTGTATGAGAGCTGTAGTAGAGATAGGAACAGGCAAACCGGCTTTTAAAGACATGCCGTTTGCTGTGGCTGGTAAAACAGGCACAGCTCATGTGGCAGATGGAAATATAAAATACAATGACGGTGTGTACCAGGCAACTTTCGTTGGATATTTTCCTGCTGAAGCAACCTCAGTATACTTGCATTGTTGTGATCCGCACAAAACCGCATGCTTCTTTACATTATGGCGGCCAGTTAGCTGCGCCTGTGTTCAGAGAAATAGCTACAAAATTGTATGCGATGTATGTGGAAAAGAAAGATGCTCCAAACTTATGCTGCATACAAAAGATAGTTCAGGCTTATTTCTATGCCGGTTATACAAAGGATATAAAAATATATTCTCAAAACTGAATGTGAGGCTATCAGCGATTCAGTACTATGCAAAATAGCTGGAGCAGTGTGTATGCAAAGAACTGTCAGTACCCGTAATAAAGGAACAAATGTAGTCAGGCAACAAGTTTATGCCGAATGTAAAAGGAATGGGATCTCAAAGATGCATTGTATTTGCTTGGAAAATACATGGGATAAAAGTTGTCGTGAAGGGAAGAGGAAAGATAATTAATCAGTCGATTCCCCGGGCAACACCTTTAACCAAAGGTTCACAGTGCTTGTGGAACTGGGATGAAATTAGTGTTTAAGGTTTAATAATCGGTCAGGTGCAAAGATTGAGAGACATATTATATAAGGTAAACATCAGGTCGGTAGTTGGAAGTACAGATTTGGAAATAAACGATGTGCAGATCGATTCGAGAAAAATCAAAACCAGGTTCTTTGTTTATGGCAGTAAAGGATGTGCAGCAGATGGTCACCAGTTCATTGATAAGTGCAATTGAAGCAGGAGCGGTTGCAATTGTGTATGAAGTAGCCATCAGTCAGAAGAAAAGATGGTGTAGTGTATGTGCAGGTGGAGAACAGTGCAGCAGCGACTGGTCTATATTGCTCATAATTTTTTCGATCAGCCGTCGGAGAAAATGAAGTTGGTGGGAGTAACAGGAACAAATGGCAAAACAACGATTGCTACTTTATTATATAAGCTCTTTACATCATTGGGATATAAGTGCGGATTGCTGAGCACTGTTGAAAATCATATTGGTGATAAGATTGTGCCAGCAACGCATACGACGCCGGACGCCATTAGTTTGAATGCATTGCTAAAGCAAATGGTGGATGAGGGATGTACACATGTGTTCATGGAGGCCAGTTCACATGCCATACATCAGCACCGGATCACAGGATTGCAGTTTGCAGGAGGGATTTTTAGCAACATCACGCATGATCACCTGGATTATCACAAAACGTTTTGATGAATATATCCGGGTAAAGAAGTCATTCTTTGATTCGCTGCTTTCATCATCTGCCTTTGCAATTAGCAATGCAGATGATAAACGAGGAACGGTGATGTTGCAGAACACAAATGCGAAGAAGTATTTCTACAGTCTGAAAACTGCTAGCCGATTTCAAAGGAAAGATCACTGGATAACAGTTTGACCGGGTTTGGTGATGATGGTGAATGACCAGGAAGTGCATTTCAGGTTGATCGGTGAATTCAACGCTTATAACCTGCTGGCTGTATATGGAACGGCAGTTTGTTTAGAAGAAGACAAGCAGGAGGTGTTGCGCAAGCTTAAGTATGCTGACGGGTGCGGAAGGAAGATTTGATTACGTGGTATCAACAAAAGATAAAGTGATGGCTATCGTGGATTATGCACATACGCCCGATGCATTGCTAAATGTGTTGGCGACGATCAAAAAATTGAAAAAGGATTTGAAAAAGTAATAACAGTTGTGGGCTGCGGTGGGTGACAGGGATAAAACCAAAAGGCCAATAATGGCCGAAGTGGCTTGTGAGCATAGTGACAAAGTGATATTCACCAGCGATAATCCGAGAAGTGAAGATCCGGCACAGATCATAAAAGATATGGAAGCAGGATGTGAGTGCAGCAGCAAAACGAAAATATATCTCAATAGTTGACAGGAAAGAAGCGATAAAGACTGCGATCAGTTTAGCAAACCAAAGAAGATATAATCCTGGTAGCAGGAAAGGGACATGAAAAATACCAGGAGATAAAAGGAGTGAAGATATCATTTTGATGATAAGGAAGTGGTGAAGGAGATGTTTGAATTGTTAGGAAGGTAGAAGCGCACATCCACCCGGGGAAGACATCAACGCACAGGAGCTAACATTGAGCAGTTTGCAAAAGTTGAAAGTGCTTAATTACTGGAGTTGATTAAAAATATGAAAGCTCGGCCTCCCTCTCCTTTGGAGAGGGAAAGAGGGTGAGGCCAGATCAAAGATGTCTTGGACGGACGAATAAACAGTCATGGTAATACCTGATTTTCTTATTACCCATGATCGATTGAAAAACTAAGAGCCTGAACATCCCTCTCCTTACGAGAGGGATGAGAGGCGAAGTTAAACCAGCGCCAATGCTGTATCATTTATTTGATTGGTTTAAACAACAGAAGCATACACTTTCCGGGAAGTGGACTTTTGAATTCATCACATTCCGTGTATTGTTGGCCATGTTGTTATCGCTGGTGATCGCCACACTGTTTGGTCGCAGGCTGATCAATTATTTAAGAAGAAAACAAGTTGGTGAATCCGTGCGTGACCTTGGACTGGCGGGTGAGCAGAGTAAGAAAGGAACACCGACCATGGGGGTATCATCATCATTCTTTCCATCACTTATTCCGACTTTATTATTTGCAAATCTTCATAAAGTCTATATCAGGTTAATGATAATAAGTACGGTCTGGTTGGGCATCATTGGTTTTTTAGATGATTATTTAAAACTAAGAGCGAAGAGAATTGCACAAGAACAGGGAGTGCCTTATAAAAAAGGGTGATAAAGATGGATTGGCAGGATGGTTAAAGGTCCTTGGGCAAATTGGCCTTGGGATCATTGTCAGGTGCAACACTTTATTTCAATAACAATGTAAAAATCTGGAGAGAATACATTGGAACCAATCCCCAGGCAAATGATTCATACTGATTAGAACAGTTGTAATGGACAGGAAAACATATTTGTTGAAACGAAAGAGCCGATTACTACTATTCCGTTTGTAAAAACACATGAATTCAATTATTCAAAATTGTTACCTGCAAGCTGGAGAAGACTACAGTTGGATACTTTATATCATCATTGTAATATTCATCATTACCGCAGTCTCAAATGGAGCCAATATTACCGATGGATTGGATGGGCTTGCCGCGGGTACCTCTGCAATCATTGGTGTGCTGCTTGGCATTTTCGCCTATGCGAGCGGTAGCTTTTTCTTTGCTGACTATTTGAACATAATGTACATACCCAACCTGGCGGAGCTGTCGATTTTCATCGCCGCCATGATCGGGGCCTGTATTGGCTTTCATGTGGTATAACTCATACCCGGCACAGGTTTTTATGGGCGATACAGGAAGCTTGACACTTGGAGGTATTATCGCGGCCATTGCTATCATCGTGCATAAGGAATTGTTGATACCGATTTTCTGCGGAGTGTTTCTGGTAGAAGATCCTGAGTGTGATCCTGCAGGTAACGTTATTTCAAGTACACGAAAGAGAAAATATGGTGCAGGAAGAAGGATCTTTTTAATGAGCCCGCTTCATCATCATTATCAAAAGAAAGGATATCATGAAGCAAAAATTGTAACAAGATTTTGGATTATAACTGTTTTGTGTGTGTTGTTTTCAGTGGCCACTTTAAAGATGCGATAGAGACGGGATAATAGTAAGTAAGAAGTGAAAGGCATTACTGGAAAACCACCAATCAAGATCCCTGAAAAACCATCCCGATAGCGATCGGGTAATCCAGATCAGATTGTGGTGCAGTAGTGATCTAATGCTTTTGAAGAACCAATTTCCGTACATCGTGAGGATGATGCTATGAGTACAAGAATGGTCATACTAGGCGGAGGAGAAAGCGGAGTGGGTGCTGCGCTGCTCGCAAAGCAACAGGGATATGACGTGTTTCTTACCGACGAAAGTTCTTTGAAAGAGAGTTTATCGCAACGAATTGCAAATGGCCGGAATTGAATTTGAAGAAGGAAAGCATACCGATGAAAAGATTCTGAAGTGCCGATGAAGTAGTAAAGAGTCCCGGTATCGCCGAAAAGAACGAACTGGTAAAAAGATCAGGGAGAAAGGAATTGAGATCATCAGTGAAATAGAATTGGCTTACCGGTTTAAAGGCAGATAGCAGGACTATCGCTATTACCAGGCAGCAATGGAAAAACAACTACCACGGCATTGACCTATCACATCTGCCAAACAGCAGGATTGAATTGTGCCATGGTTGGAAACATCGGTTATTCATTTGCAAGACAGGTTGCCATAAACCCGAAACCATTGTATGTAGCAGAGATCAGCAGTTTTCAACTGGATGACATCAAAACATTCAGACCTGATATAGCCATACTTGACCAACATCACTGAAGATCACCTGGACCGCTACGAATACAATTTTGAAAACTATATCCGCAGCAAATTCAGGATCGTAATGAACCAGACGGGCGATGATCATTTCATTTATAATGCGGATGATGAAGTAACCATGAAATATCTGAACCAATTTAACATTCAATAATCAAACCAACTACCAGTCACTATGAGAAATGAAGTACCAAATGGAGCATTTATTAAAGACGGGGACATGTACGTAAGAACAGGACATGATTTTGTTAGCCATGAGTGTTTTTGATTTTGCATTAAAGGGAAAGCACAATCAATACAACACCATGGCCGCCTGTCTGGCAGCTGCTACAATGGAAATACGAAAGGAAAAGATCCGGGAAGCCGTACAAACTTTTCAAAGTCTCGAACACCGCATGGAATATGTATCAACAGTACGTGGTGTTGAGTTTATCAATGATAGCAAGGCTACTAATGTAAACAGTACATGGTATGCATTGGAAAGTATGGACAAAACCGACGATCCTGATATTGGGCGGAGTTGATAAAGGAAATGATTATTCATTGATCAATGGACCTGGTGAAAGAAAAGGTGAAAGCGATCATTTGCATGGGTGTTGACAACAGAAAAATTCATGAGGCATTTGGAAATATGGTAAGCACGATCGTAAATACAGGCGGTGCGAAAGAAGCTGTACATGCTGCCTTTCATTTTGCAACTAAAGGAGATGTGGTGCTGCTAAGCCCGGCTTGTGCAAGTTTCGATCTGTTTAAGAATTATGAAGACAGGGGAGACCAGTTTAAGCAGGCGGTGAAAGAGTTGTGAATAGCAAGTGGGAAAGTGAGTAATGACAGCATTGGTGAAATTCTTGAAAGATCAAGTTAAGAATTTCATCAATTCGGCAGCATGTTCTTCAGAACAAAAATTGTTAAAATATGTTAAATGAGTTATTCAGAAGAAATAGGAAATCTGCAAAAAACCTCCTTCAGGGGATGGGACTATCATTTAGCCATCGAACAAAAGGTGACAAAGTGATCTGGGCCCTGGTTGTATTGCTTGGCCCTGATATCAATGCTGGTAGTATACAGTGCCACGGGTTCACTTGGCCTATAAAAATTATAAAGGCAACACGGAGATCTATCTTTTTAAACAGGTCGCATTTATCATACTGGGTATTGGCATTATTTATTTTGCTCATCGCGTTAACTATATTATTTATTCGAAGATCGCGCAACTGTTGTTCCTTTTGTCAATTCCACTTGCTGATCTACACTTTATTTTTGGATTGAGTATGAATGAAGGCAGCCGTTGGATCCGCTTGCCAATTATCGGAATGAATATGCAAACATCTGAACTGGCGAAGCTTGCCTTGTTCATGTACCTGGCGAGACTGATCAGCAAAAAGCAGGATGTGATAAAGGACTTCAAAAAGGGTTATTTACCGTTGATCATTCCTGTTGGTATCATTTGTATACTTATTGCACCGGCAAATTTATCAACGGCACTATTGCTTGGTGCAAGTTGCATGTTATTGCTATTTATTGGCAGAGCAAGAACAAAACATTTATTACTTACTGTCGGTGTAGTTCTTGTTCCTGTTTTATTTCTCATCATCGCTGCAGTTATCAGTCATAAATCAGGCGATGAATCAGCAGAAGTTAAAAAGGAAACCGGGTCATCAAAACTAACAGCAAGAGTTGATACATGGATCAGCAGGGTAGAGCACTTTATTTATGGCGGAAAGAGTGCTGATGATGATGACGCCTACCAGGTGAACCAGGCAAAGATCGCCATTGCAAAAGGTGGCTTTCTGGGTGTCGGACCTGGTAATAGTACACAACGCAATTTTTACACACAGGCGTACAATGATTTTATCTACCCGATCATCATTGAAGAATATGGATTGGTGGGGGAGCATTCATTGTTTTCATTTACCTGGTTTTTCTTTTTCGCAGCATAAAAATTTTCAGGCGATGTCCTTTTGCATTCGGAGCATTCCTGGCGCTGGGACTCAGCTTTACATTGGCAATACAGGCCATAGCAAACATGGCGGTGAGTGTAAATCTTTTTCCGGTAACTGGAGTTACGCTGCCGTTGGTGAGCATGGGTGGTAGTAGTTTTTTATTTACATGTTTAGCAATTGGAATTATTCTTGAGTGTAGCGAGGAATGTTGAACAACTGGAAGGCAAAGCATGCAAACCTCCCCAAAGCGGAGAGGCTTAGAAAGCTTTGAGAAATGAGTGAAGTATAAGTAATAGTGAGGTTTGGCTCCCTTTTAGGAGCGAGGGGCGAATCATAATAGCGGGGGAGGAACGGGGGACATATTTTTCCTGCAATAGCAATTGCTAATGCGTTAAAAGAAGATCGATACGGGGATCGAGATTTTGTTTGTGGGTGCAAAGGGAAAAATGGAAATGGAAAAAGTACCCCAGGCGGGTTATAATATCAGGGGTTTAGATATAGCAGGGTTCAACCGAAGTTCTTTGATAAAAAATATTTCATTGCCATTCAAACTGGTAAAGAGTTTTCTCCAGGTTCGCACGATTGTGAAAAACTTCCGCCCCGATGCGATCATCGGGGTTGGAGGTTATTCCAGCTTTCCCGTGCTGCGGTTTGGCCAGGCAAAGGGGATTCCAACATTTATTCATGAGTCGAATTCATTTGCCGGCAAATCGAATATCCTGCTCGGGAAAAAAGCAACCAGGATTTTTGTGGCTACTGATGGAATGGAAAAATTCTTCCCGAAAGAAAAATTTTGATCACCGGGAATCCTGTGCGGTCAACTATTTCGCAGTCAGTAGTAACAAGAAGTGACGGCATTAAATTTTTTGGATTGGATGAAAATAAAAAAACTGTTTTTGCAGTAGGAGGGAGCCTTGGCGCCAAATCAATTAACGAGGCGATCAGCAGGCATCTTGACGAGCTATTGAGTGCAGGATTGCAGCTCATTTGGCAAACAGGAAAACCTTATGCAGAACAGGCGAAAGAAAAAGTAAAAGGAAGATCATCAGTTTCGGTAAATGAGTTTATTACACAGATGGACTGTGCTTATGCTGCGGCGGACATGGTGATCTCGAGGGCAGGAGCGATGGCGATTGCTGAGTTATGTGTTGCACGGAAACCGGTGTTGTTTGTGCCTTATCCCTTTGCAGCCGAAGACCATCAAACAGTGAATGCAAAGAAATCTGGTTGATAAAAATGCGGCGTTGATGGTAAAAGATAGTGAAGCATTGGATAAGGTAGTGCCAACGATCATTGAACTGGCAAATGATAATAACAAACAAAATGAATTAAAGAAAAATATTGGAATGTTAGCGATTACTGATGCTGATAAAAGAATTGCAGAAGAGGTTTTAAGAGGATCTGATCTGAGTAATGTCATGGAGTAGTGACCGAGCTGATACAAGAATTGCAGAAGGATTAAGGTAATCTGAAAATAATATGCAGTAAGCCCTCTTTAGGGACTGCTGTAAATTGAAGAGTTTCAGGCGCTCTTCGAGGACGTCAGACACAATGAAGGTCCAACAAATACTGTCCTTATGAATCCCCCTTCGGGGGAAGCAGAAATTGAAATTGAAAACTGACATTGAATTAGAATGAATGATGAGATCAAAAAATCAGATCTGTTTATTTCATAGGAATTGGTGGAATAGGAATGAGTGCCATAGCAAGGTTTTTCATTCAAATGGGATCAGAGTAAGCGGGTATGACAGGGTGAGACAGGGATTGATAAAAGAGTTAGAAGCTGAAGGCATACGAAATACATTTTGACGAGAATGTAGAAATGATACCAAAGGATGTTGACATAGTGGTATATACACCTGCGGTACCCAAGGATCATAAGGAGTTGGTTTTTATCGACAGAATGGATACAAGGTTGTAAAGAGAAGCGATGTTTTGCAAATGATCACAGAAAGTTCTTTTAATATCTGTGTTGCCGGCACACATGGAAAAACAACCACCACGACGATGATCGCTCATTTGCTGAGAGACAGTGGGTATGGTTGTAATGCTTTCCTTGGAGGAATATCGGTGAATTATGGAACCAATTTTTGGGGTAGTGAAAGGAATGTGTGCGTGGTTGAAGCTGATGAGTACGATAGAAGCTTTTTGAAGTTAGATCCTGATGTTGCTGTGATCAGTTCCATGGATCCCGATCACCTGGATATTTATGGAACCGCAAAGGCAATGGAGGAAGCCTTTATTGATTTCAGTAAGAAGATAAAACCGGGCGGATTGCTCTTAAGCAAATTCGGTTTAAAAGAGGAGGAAAGGATCTGCAGGCAAGCAGGCATTTGACCTACAGTTTGCAGAATGAAAGTGCAGATGCTTATGCCGGAAATATAAGAATGAAAAATGGAAGCTATGAGTTCGACGTGATGATAAAGGACAATAAACTGGAGGACGTGGTACTGAATATGGGGGGAATGCATAACGTGGAAAATGCGGTGGCGGCTATTGCGGTTTGCAAGCTCTTTGGAAATAGAAAATGATAAGATCAGGGCGGCGGTGGAAAGTTTTTAAAGGAGTGAAGAGAAGATTTGAGTACATCATCAAAAATGATCGGATTGTTTTTATTGATGATTATGCTCATCATCCCGAGGAACTAAGGGCATTGATACAGGGAGCAAAGACCCTGTTCAGGCAAAAAAATGCACGATCATTTTTCAGCCGCATTTGTACACAAGAACACGGGACCTGGCAAATGGATTCGCTGAAGTACTTGACCTGGCCGATGAAGTTATCCTGTTACCGATCTATCCTGCAAGGGAATTGCCTATTGAAGGAGTGAACAGTGAGATGATCCTAAAGAAGATGAAAATTGAAAGCAAAAAAGTGATGAGTAAAGGACGAACTGTTGAAGTGGATAAAAAGTGATTATGTAAAAAACGTCAACACTGAATTTGGACAGGTATTGATAACAGCTGGTGCCGGAGATATTGATATGATGGTTGAGCCTATAAAGGAAATCTTAGAAAAGATATAAAGTGACAACAAAGCAAATCATAAGGAAAATAATTTTTGCTGGCACTGACATTAACTGCGTGCAGCGGCCTTGTAGTCATTACTTGTTGCAGCCATAGGGAGAAGAAATCATGAGCTATGCAAGGATTATGTGATCACGATGCAAGGAGCGCAGAAAAATCTTTTTATCAATGAAAAGGATATAAAGAAGCTTTTGAACGCTGGGCTCAATGGTAAAATAAAGGAGAACCCATCACCGATTTTAATTTAAGAAAACTCGAACAGTTAATTAAAAGGAAATGCCTGGGTAAAAAATGCGAATCTCTATTTTGATAATCGCGAGGTGTTGCATATATCGGTTGAGGAAAAAGAACCCGTTGCGAGGATCTTTACAACCGCAGGAAAATCCTTTTATATAGACAATGAAGGTGAAAAGATGCCTTTGTCGGACATGATGAGTGCAAGAGTACCTGTATTTACCAATTTCCCGGATAAAAAAGTATTAAGTACAAAGGACAGTATCCTGTTAAATGATATCAGGAGGACAGCTTCGTTCATTTTGAATGATTCATTCTGGATGGCTCAAACAGAGCAAATTGACATCACCGAAGACAGAAATTTTGAAATGATCCCTACGATAGGACATCATGTTGTAAAACTTGGTAAAGGAGATGACATCGATAAAAATTCCGCAGGCTGCTGATTTTTTATCAGCAGGTGCTGAGTAAAACGAGTTTCGATAAATACAATATTGTTGATGTGCAGTATACCGGGCAGGTGATCGGGTCAAAGACAAGGATGAGTAAAGTTGATTCAATGCAGTTGAAAAAGAATATTGAAAAACTATTACAGGAAGCCAGGAAAATGCAAACTGATACAGTTGTTTTCATTCCTGCTCCGAGAGAAGGATGTTTCTGCTGAACATAAGATAAGCCAAGAATCATGTGAAGGACAAACGAATACTGGCAGAATAGAAACCAAAGAGCATCAAGCAGTATGCCGGACAAAAGCAACAACGAATAGTCGAAAACTGAGAGAGATGAGTTTAGATTAGAACTTGACAAGGACTGCGACGCAGAAAGATCAACAGGCGTTGCTAAGGCTGGCATGAAATTAGAATTAAAAATTAAAGCTGAACAACTTCAGCAACAACGACAACTGCCAGCAACCAACAAGCAACAACTAAAAACAACATACTATGAACACTGAACAACCCATTATTGTCGGTCTTGACATTGGAACAACCAAGATTGCAGTGATTGCCGGAAGAAAAATGAATTTGGCAAACTGGAGATCCTTGGGTTTGGCCGTGCCAACAGCAACGGTGTAAAGCATGGACAGGTGCTGAACATCGATGAAACAATTAAGGCGATAAAGACTGCGCTTGAAAATTGTTATGCTTCCAATCCCAACCTAGACGTAAACGAGGTCTATGTGGGGATCGCGGGTCATCATATTAAAAGCTTGCAAACCCGTGGAGACATTGTGCGGCAAAACACAGAAGAAGAAATTACACAAGCGGAGATTGATCAACTGGTAGCTGATCAGTACAAAACATATATTCCTGCGGGCGATCAGATCATTGATGTAATACCGCAGGAATTCACAGTTGATAATTTTCAAAACATAACCCGTCCGATCGGATATGGTGGTGTAAAGCTCGGCGCTAATTTTCATATCATCACCGGCGACAAAAATGCAATTCGAAATATCAACCGCAGTGTAGAGAAAGCAGGATTGAATACAAAGGACCTGGTTCTGCAGCCTCTGGCTTCTTCTTCAGCGGTAATGGGACAGGAAGACCTTGAAGCCGGTGTTGCGATAGTTGATATTGGTGGTGGTACAACTGACCTCGCCGTGTTTTATGAAGGCATTCTGAAACATACAGCAGTTATTCCTTTTGCCGGAGAAAATATTACAAATGATATCAAAACAGGTCTTGGCGTGTTAAAAACCCAGGCTGAACAAATGAAGGTTCAGTTTGGAAGTGCATTGTCAAATGAAGCAAAAGCAAATGCATATATAACGATTCCCGGGATTGCGGGGAATGCCTGCCAAAGAGATCAGTGTAAAGAATCTTGCCAATATCATCCAGGCAAGAATGAATGAGATCCTTGATTTCGTCACCTATCATTTGAAACAAGTTGGTCTCGATAATAAGATGCTGAATGGTGGGATCATTCTGACGGGTGGCGGTTCGCAACTTAAACATTTAATTCAGCTAACGGAATATGTAACCGGGTTGAATGCAAGGATCGGATTCCCCAATGAACATCTTGCTGCAGGGCATATTGAAGAATTGGCCAAACCTACTTATTCAACCTGTATCGGGTTGATCTTAAAAGGGTATGACGATTATGAACATAACCGTAAGCAGTTTGAAAAAGAATATAAAAAAGTAGACATCCCTGACGGATTAAAGAAAGTAATGAATGGAGGAGAAGAGCTGGTTGAGAGAAACAGTTGGGGAAGAAAGTATGAAGAAGAGAAGAAATCTTACAGGCTTCTGGGGCAAATTCAAGGATGGAATTATTGACCTGTTCAAAGAAGAAGATAAGAGCGTTTTAAAGCCCACCTAAATCCTGCCAAGAGGAGGACTTTGAGCAGTCTCATTTTGCAAGTTCTCTAAAAAGTTAAATGAAATTACTAACCTAATGGCTTTAGACCTCCCTCCTTTGAGAGGGCTGGAGTGAGGCCTTAATTCAATACTATGATACATTTTGATCTTCCCTAAGGAAAAATCGTCCATTATAAAAGTAATTGGTATTGGTGGTGGTGGCAGCAATGCTGTTAATCACATGTTCGGACAGCAAATTGAGGGTGTGAATTTTATTATTTGTAATACTGATGCACAGGCCATCGCTTTGAGCAACGTACCCAATAAGGTGCAGCTTGGTCCGCATCTTACCCAGGGTTTAGGTGCTGGAGCCAATCCCGAAATTGGCAGACAAGCTACAGAAGAATCGCTTGAAGAGATCCGGTGCATACTGGAGGTAAATACAAAGATGGCTTTTATCACTGCAGGGATGGGCGGTGGAACAGGAACAGGAGGTGCGCCTATCATTGCAAAGATTTGTAAAGATCTCGGAGTGCTTACTGTGGGTATTGTTACAACACCTTTTGCTTATGAAGGAAAAAAACGTCAGCAACAGGCAGAGGAAGGGATCAAGATGCTGAAACAGTACGTTGACACTTTGCTTGTCATCAGCAATGATAAATTGCGTCACCAGTTTGGTAATTTAAAAATGCAGGGACGCATTTGCGAAAGCTGATAATGTACTGGCCACCGCTGCAAAATGTATCACCGATGTTATCAACAGCACGGGCCAGATAAATGTTGACTTTGCCGATGTATGTACGGTAATGAAAAATGGTGGTGTTGCTATTTTAGGAAATGCGGCAGCAGCAGGAGAGAACCGTGCTCACAAAGCCATAGAAGAAGCATTGAACTCGCCGTTGCTGAATGACAATGATATTCGCGGAGCAAAATGGATCCTCATCAATATTAATTCTGCTGAGGGTGAACATGAGTTCACAATGGACGAAGTGGAAGTGATCCAGAATTATTTACTCACCCAGGCTGGCGAAAACACAGATGTCATCCTTGGTCTTGGCTATGATAATTCTTTAGGTGAACACATCGGGATCACTCTTGATTGCTACAGGTTTTCAGCATAAAGATCCTTTTATATTGCCCGTTGTTAAAAACCGGAATCGAATGAAGAAAAAATAGTGATGATATTGGGTCAGCCGGAAGAAACAAAACAGGAGGAGAAAAGAAGAATGATAAAGGACTCTCAAAGATCAGGACTCGTTGAGAGAAGAAGAAACCAATTAAAGAACCGTCAGCGAAAGAACCATTTGCGTGAGGAACTGGCTCCCAAACTAATTGAATCATCCCCGGAGTTTGATGAATCTTTTTCTGCATTTATGATGTTTGAAGCGGAAGGACCTGGCAAGAGAAAGCGAGAAAGAATTATTGCCCGATGAACCCACTGTCATTCATTGGGAACTAAATATGCCCGGCTCTGAATAATAGTGAAAATACGAAGGAAAAACCCGGGAAAACTACTGTTGAAAATGCAAAAATTACTGTTGAGAAGATTTCCATTGCGGAAATGAAAGAGATAATAATTTCGGAGAACCAATCCAGTACTCACCTACACAAAAGGAAGAACCTTCCGAGCAAAAATAATTTTCAAAGATAGTACTACCCCGGTGTCTGCAGCATCGGGCGGTTACCTGGCCAGACCATCCAATATTTACGCAGAATCAAAAACAGAGGTCTCTACTTCAAAACCTTCTGCCGAAGAACCGGTTTCGCAAACCAATACCACGCACGAGAGCAAGAAGATCTTTGCGAAATGCAAATGGTTATGCGGGATGACATTCCTGCGGCGGATGCGTCGTTAGCCCATCAGGCTCAACCACCTTTGTCTGCTGATGCTGAGGAACCGCCGATGGTGGACGAAGCAGAAGAGCAAAAACGTAAGGCAGCCGAACGATTACACAAGTTGCGCAACTTGTCGTTCAACTTTAATAGTGCTGACCCCAATAAGGAGTTTGAAAACGTGCCGGCCTATATCCGCCGCAATATGGAATTGTACGGCAGCTCTTATTCTGCAGTCGAAAACTTTTACAGCCACTATGAAGTAAAAAAGACGACAATGATCAAGCACAAATAAGCACCATCAATACATTTTTAGACGGCAAGAAACCCGATTAATTACAGCCGACATGCAATGTAGGCCTTGAGTTTTTTGCTTCTTGTGATTCGCCAAACTGTCAGACTTGTGTTTTTAGTTGTTCTCCCGATATTTATCGGGAGATTTTCTTTATCCACCGAAGCTTTAGCGAAGGATGGATTAGTTATGATGTAGCCAGCTTAGAGCAATTCTGTTAAGCTTTTGTTGTGTCACTCGCTTTGTACGTTTTTATCGCTATTCAGCAAATCTTATTCTTCTATTCTTTCGTATTACTAGATTAATTAATCTGAGCAATAAATTTTTAATGCAATAACTTTAAAAGAAAAAATGGAAAACAGGGGCCTGCTTTTTTATTCCTGATATCAGCGGCTTTACCCGGTTTGTGACTGAGATGGAGATTGACCATAGCAGTCATATCATCCAGGAACTTTTGGAGATATTGATCAATGCCAATTCCACCGGTCTTGAAATTTCAGAGATCGAAGGTGATGCCATTCTTTTTTATAAATATGGAGATCCACCGGATCTTAAAACAGTCTACGACCAGGTTGAGAAGATGTTCTGTGAGTTCCACCGCCATATTTCCGCTTATGAATACCGCCGTTTATGTCAGTGCAAAGCCTGTCGTGCAGCCATCGACCTTTACGCTAAAGGTCATTACGCATTATGGCGAGTTTACCGGGTACAATGTAAAGACTTTTAATAAACTCATTGGTAAGGATGTGATCGTTGCTCATCAACTGCTAAAAAATGAGGAATTGAACAGCATGAATACTGGTTGGTAACAGAACGATCTTCTACAGAACAAGGTCACCTGAGGGTATTAAAAGCTGGATGACCTGGGATCATAGTGCCAAGAAAACAGAAACAGGTGAGATACCGTTTGAGTACACCCAGTTAACTCCTTTAAAAAGAAATCCCATCAGAACCTCCAGCCGACCTGGGAATAAAGGAAAAGAAAAAGGTCATCTCTGTTTCTAAAGAGAATATGATGTTGATATCAATACTTTATTTTTATACCAGCCGGCCATTTTGAATTTCGCCACAAGTGGATAGAAGGAATAAAGGCAATAGATGAGGTAAGCCATTATTTACCGAGGGTGGGAACCAAAGCATCGCTGCGTGTTGGAGAACAGGCGAGGCATTTACTATACACCACGCATTTTCCTATACACCGGAAAGAGTCGTAATGGTAGAAACTGACGAAAAGAAAAGAAGCTCGACTTATTTTATCATTTGACAAGATCAACGACAAACAGAACACGATTCACATTCGATTTTATATTTGAGAAAAACCCAGTGTTGCAATTGATGTTTGCGCTCACGATGAAAAAGAAATTGGAATCTAACTTTACAAGGTCACTCGATAATCTTGCAAATTTTTGTAAAAGAAGTGGAAATGCCGGTCGAGGTTGAGTTAAATATTATCAAACAACTATTCTTATCCATCATGCTTCAAAAGATCATTTCTCTGCTGCTCGTTATTAATTTGTTTTCTTTCGCAGGCACAAAAAAATCGTGAGCCTGTTCCGATAGTTTTTGATAAGTGACATGGGCCCGGACTATGATGACGTTGGTGCCATCACCTTATTACATGCTTTGGCAGATAGTGGACAGGCAAAAATTCTTGCGACCATTTGCCAGCACAAAAATACGATGGAGTGGCCTGTGTGATGAATGTGTTCAATACTTATTTCGGCAGATCCAATATTCCTGTTGGCAGTTCCCAAAGGAAATGCTTCGACCTTAAGAGACGGGCAGCACTGGACAGATACATTGATCGCAAAATATCCTCATACGATAAAGAGCAATAATGATGTGCCCGATGGCACCAGCGTTGTACAGAAAAATATTATCAAAACAGCCAGATCACAGTGTAACGATCGTTACCGTAGGGTTTTCTTACCAATCTGTCAAACCTGCTTTTGTCAAAAGCCGATAAATATTCGTCTCTCGATGGAAAAGAATTGGTGAGGCAAAAGGTCAAACAATTGGTAGTGCATGGCAGGGCGGTTTCCTTCGGGAAGTGAATTTAATGTGAACCGCGATGCACTTGCTTCACAAAATGTTTTTTCAAACTGGCCGACAAATATTTTGTTCAGCGGTTTTGAAATAGGACGAAAGATAAAAGTTGGCTTGCCTTTAATTCATAACAATGCTATTCATAACAGTCCCGGTGAAAGATGTTTTCAGGATATCCATTCCCATGTCCGCTGAAGACAGCGCCGGAAGAATGAGCTGGGGGACGAAACGGCCGTGCTAAGTAGCAGTGAAAAGGATATGAACCATTCTACCATCTTGGAATATGGCCGGATGCAGGTTGCCGCCGATGGCAGCAATACATGGAGTGCAGAGGGAAACAACATGCGCATTTGGTAGAGGCAGTATCACCGGAAATTGTGCGGGCATATATTAATAAGTTGATCATGCATCAACCCGTGAAAAAATGATCATCCGATCGATAATTAATTTCTCGCCGGTACTATCTGTTGGCACAAGCTTCGGCTGCTTTTGAGGCGGAATAACAAGCGTTGGACTGATGTCGGGCAGAATGTTTTTGAGTTTGTCCACCTTGTACACATTGGTATCAATGAACCGCAATTCTTTCCATTATCCGCGTGAGATAACGATCATAGATGTTTCAGCAGTGAGTTCTCCCAATGGAGTTTTTAATGTTGTTAATTTCCGGTAGTACGGCCTGCAGTTGATCTTTGTAACTGACAATTTCTCCCGGGCTTCCGATCGAATATCTTTTAAAGCTTACACCAAAAGTTTCATCGCCGAGTAGACTGAATCCATTTTTGTTTGCATCTTTTCTTTTCCGCCGGCATAAGCAATGATGTTGGGATGCATGTATTTTACAAAAGTTGCGAAATCATTTTTCATCCAACGCTGACCCCATGTCCATGGCCTGCACTTTAATGGTGGTGGAAAGGTTTTGCCCTTTGGCTGGCAGGTGAAATAATGAAAAAGACAAAGTAAAGAAATGATATGAGTATTTTTTTCTATGGTCATAGATCCCTCCTGTTATTTAACCAAAAAACAAAATGCCCATATCAATATTACTAAGCATATTGAATAAACTACATGATATTTTACGGCATCAATTGATTGCTGGTAAGCCGCTTCATCAATTCTGCCGAGAAATAGAGGTTTGGTAAGAAGACGATCAGAAATTTCCATTGGAAAGAATTTTCCCTATTTCAGTTTTGTATTTATAATGAAGTACGTTTACTGCAATGGGTTCTACAATGACCGAATAAAAGTAAAGATCGCTAAAGCAATAAACGCCTTGCGGAGCAACATTCCAACTGTAAAAGCAATGGATAGCTGAGAAAGAGTTTGCAGGAAAGACTAAACCCATATATAATAAGCTGAGATCCCATTTGCCGGTGGCATTAATATTTGTATTTGACAGGCCAATAAAAAGGACAACGACAGCATATAAGATCGTAACGATTGCAGAGAGAAGCAATACATCGATCATCTTTGGCCGTCATAAAATTTTTGCGGCTCCATCCATCAATGATATTCTGCCGGTTGGTCCTGTATGTGTATTCATTTGTGATGAGCATGATAACTACTATAGCAGGGATGTAAATGAAAAAAGATGAAAAGAGAAGGCCATCGATACGCACATCCCTCCGGAAGAAAACGGATTCCCATTAATGCTTTCAATACCTGGCCCGCTGTGCTTTTTTGACTTTGATGATATCATGATAAACATAAAGAAAAAGATAATTCACCCCGGGATAGGTTAATGCAGTAATACCAAACACCCACCAAAATGCAGGATAGTTTTTATTTTCACAGCCATTCTGTTTTTATAATATGAGCCATAATAGCAGCGAAGTTAGTTATTGGTTAATTCAAAAAATCTTGCTTCGAGCCGTTTCTTTTTCATGGATGAGATGGTTAAGAACAATTCCATTGTTAAAACAAAAACTATTTATTTCATCAAGCCTTGCCGTTCCCTTTGGAAATGTGATCTGCACTGTATTCAACTGGCCATCGATCACCACATGTTCATTTAACTGTTTTAAAACATCAGCCAGGGCATCCAGGTCAGGAGCACTTAATTCTACCACATCATCATCCAGCTAAAATTTCTTCTACTCTGCCCTGTGGTCAACAACTCACCGGTTCTTAAAATGGCTGCGTGTGTGCAAACTTTTTCTACTTCATCAAGCAGGTGGCTGGCCATGATGATTGTATGCCCATTGTTCTCTTAATTCAATGATAAGTTGTCGTATCTCAGCAATGCCAACGGGATCAAGTCCGTTGGTAGGTTCATCGAACACAAGCACTTTCGGATCACCAGTAATGTGGCAGCAATAGCTAATCGTTGCTTCATTCCCAAACTGAATGTGCTAAAACGACTCTTTCTTCGCTCATACAATCTTACCTTTTTTAAAACCTCATCAATATCTTCCGATCGTTCCTCTTCCGCTTATTGACTGCGTGATCTTTAAATTATTAACGGCAGATAAATAATGATAAAAGTTAGGTGTCTCAAGGAGTGAGCCTATTTTCTGTCGTTGCTCTCTGGAGCCGGGATGGCCAAACCATAAGAAATTTCCTTTATTGGCCTTTAGTACATCAAGTATGATACTTAACAAGGTTGTTTTGCCCGCTTCCGTTAGGGCCAAGAATTCCAAATACCGATCCTTCCGGAACTTCAAATGAAACACCTTTCAAGTGCTTGCACAGGTCCATATAGCTTTTGTGATATTATCAAGTGAAAGAATAGAGCTGATGATGGTGGTTTTTCGTTCATAAAAAAGCACTTTGCAGTACAAAGTAATGGTTAGTTTTTCAATTATCAAGAATTTTTCCACTGAAATACTTGATATAGATGGTCAGCCCGAAGGTAAACACTCCCATGCCTCACTTCAAGTACTCACTCTTGCAAGCATTTGTCCTTCATTTTAGCAAAAATTAACTTACAGGAGTGCCTAATGGGAGAAATATATAGACTAATGATTTGCAGCCCGGGCGAAAATAACGGCTATTTATATTGCGGGGATATTGTGTCTATTCCTCAACTCTTCTGCCCAGACATGTTCGACTGATGGCAACTATTTCACGATTTTCACGTAACGCGCTAACAATAACCTCATAAATGCGGGAATAAAAACGGCGCCAGAATGAACCCTGGATCATTTTGAGGCGTTAAAAGCTCAGATCGATCAGTTTGTCACAAAGTTCACTGCCCGCCCGAGACGATGTGGTCTGGTCAAAGAAATATGAACCCGATTATCCCTTTGTCAACTTTTGTTGCACTATCCACCGGTATAGTGATTCCCGGCTGTATGGAATGGCGAATTCTTCAGATTCCACCTGTTTTGTTTATGGTTCCAGCGGCAGTGAAGCATGGCAGGATCAATAAACGGTGTTGAATGTCCCTGCAAATCATTCTGTTTGGCTGGTTTATTGAATCTTACGATAAATTCAGGAATACCATTTATACTGCAAAAATATTTTGGGAACTTTGGAGGTGCGGATTACTCTTGCATGAATGGTCTTATTCATCTCGAAGAGCGGGGGTTGCTCCATTTGTTTGCGGGCAGTTACATTTCCCTATATGCGGCGGGATAATATGTGTTTTTAACGCGCGCAGGAGATATTATCTGGATTCTCTCCTTTGCAAACTTTTTGCCATCAACTTGAAGTTGCTTCAAGCCACTGGTGATGCGGCAGCTCGGTATTGGAAGAGATTGTGCATGTCCAATCAATGCCGCTGGGACATTTGCTGATGCGGTCTTTGTTCCATTTTACTCCTCCCATTTATTAACATTGCCACCTCTGAGCTTTATGAAGCATTTACCGTGTGTGTTGGAGGCCGAACGGTGCAGGAAGTATTTTATCTACCAGGTTCAGCTGATGAGGCCATCGTATACGAATACAAATGTCACTGGCGATTTGGTGTACCTACAAGTGAAAGTATTGCAGAACTTCCAATGGAGGGAATTTATCCGTGCTGGTAGAATGTACATATTATCCGATTGACACGGCTTTATGGTATTATCACAAGGTTTTTGCTAAAAAGGCCATCAATTTAATTATTCCGACAATGATGAGTTTGTTTTGCACGACGTTGTTGCATATATCCCGGTGAACGGTTCAGTGTTCTCTGAAAGCGACGTTTGGCAGGAGGCCAACGGCCCGGCAGATCTTGATTGGTCAAAGATTCAGACAAGGAAGCTGATCTTGTTTACTATCAATGCAGCAGGAGAGAGGTTGAATGGACGAAGGCTTATACAAACCCAATACCTACAAACAACTCGCAGAGGTTTTGTGATAGAGAAAAGACAACAATGGTAAGAGGTTATTTTATTTTTCAGAGGTGACCCGGATGAGGAAGTAATTTTCGTTTGCTCCGCCAACAAATGCGATCCCGGGAATGATTCCCTGTTCACACAAATTCCTGCTCCCAAAATGATCGCCAGAACACACTATCTGGCCATGGCCATTTAACAAGAAAGTGAATATTTCAGTCGCCCGCATCACTGATGTGGATTTTCGGTACTCCCCATTTAACATCGCAAGAAAAAATCACACTCGGTAGTTCAAAATATCAACTGGCCATTCCTCAATTCTGAGTGCTGCAAAGATGTCATCGACAGCATTTATATCACTATTTGTATGAAGGCAAAACCTACATTTTGCCAGACGGTACGGTAATAAAAGAAATTGGGAACTTACTATGTTCCTTTAAAAACAGAGAGAGGGTGCGACAGCATTGCCAGCCTATAATGTGAAAGTGCTGAAATCGCCTTCGCACCTGGAAATTTCACCAAACACTTGTTTAAACAATATAGCTTCCGTTACATTAACTGCTACTGGCGGGTATGACAACTATTTATGGAATAATTTGACCACCACGGGTGATTCCCTTGGCAATACGTAACT